>OBLV0100000048.1_pt1 | contig 64076 bp, 53 predicted proteins | sample 1520071 | NCBI WGS metagenome assembly OBLV01 (sample SAMEA3888446, study PRJEB22518) | metagenome | reverse complement strand
GCGGGGACGTAGCTCAGCTGGTAGAGCGCCTGCTTTGCAAGCAGGATGTCAGGGGTTCGAGTCCCCTCGTCTCCAAAATGTTCCGCAAGTGCGGCGATGCAGCAGCCTACCAGCGGCCCCAGAAGCCGAAGCGCAGCCCGACGCGCACCGGCGGGCCAGGCGCGTAAACCACGGGCGGGACGGCGACGTCGATCTCGTTCGCGGCGAACGTCGAACCGGCGTTGTAGCCGTAGACGATCACGCGCATGCCGTTGCGCAGCGGCAAGCCGGTCGGGTTGATGATCGTGCCCTGGTGCAAGCGAACGTTGTCGAGGTAACCGGCCCGATCGCGCACCTGCAGCACGTACTTGCCGTCGTAGTTCGCGACGACGCCTCGCACCGACTGATCCTTGGCGGCACTGGCGTACGACGGCGGCGGTCCGGCCGGGCCGGCGACCTGGGCCGACGCGGACAGCGGCGCCGCCGCGATCGCCGCGAACGCGAGAGCGGCTGCCGCGGCTGCAGCCTGTACCGAGTATCTCATGCCTCCGTTATAACGTGCGCGGCTGGGGAATCGTTGTCGCTCCGCGAGGCTGCGGGCGCTCGGCACGCTCCCAGGAAGCCTTCGCCGGGGCCGTGAATGGTCGTCGGTCGATCCGGGGGATTAGCTCAGTTGGTAGAGCACTTGCATGGCATGCAAGGGGTCAGGAGTTCGAGTCTCCTATCCTCCAAGTGAAACAAGCGGAGCCGCGCCGGCTCCGTTCGCTTTTCGCGGCGAGCGGGTGAATCGTCTCGCTCGCGAAGGTGGAGCGGTCGTGAACGGATCGTCCGGGCCGCCGCGCCGATGAAGCTCAGGAACGTGCAGGCCCTGCGCGCGATCGCGGCGCTGCTGGTCGTCGGCGTGCACCTCGTGTACGACGAGTTCCGCATCTTCGGCACCGGCGGGCTGCTGCAATGGAGCCGGCAGGCCGGCGCGATCGGGGTCGACCTCTTCTTCGTCATCAGCGGCTTCATCATGATCACGACGACCTGGAACGCCTTCGCCCAAGACGGAGCCGCGAGCGCGTTCTTGCTCCGCCGCGCGCTGAGGATCTATCCGTTCTACCTCATCACGCTCTCGCTGCAGCTGATGCTGGCCGGGGCGGCGCCGTGGGCGCTGCACTGGGCGCCGCAAACGCCGTGGCAGCTGTTCGCGTCGTTCCTGCTGATCCCGCACGGCCAGGATCCGGTGATGGTGGTCGCCTGGTCGCTGCAGTTCGAGGTGTACTTCTACCTGTGCTTCGCCCTCGCGCTGCGGTTCGCGCGCGGCTACGTTCCGGCGCTGGTCGCCGCATGGGGCACGCTCACCCTCGTCGCGGCGGTGCTGTCGGTCGCGTTCCCGATCGTAGCGCTGCAGTTCGTCGGCTCACCGCTGACCTTCGAGTTCCTGATGGGCGTGGCCGTCGGTGCACTGGCGGCGAGCGGCCGTCTCGTCCTGCCTCGCACCCTGTTCGCCGTCGCGCTCGTTGGCGTCGCCGGCGCGCTCGCGCTGGCGACGCACTACATCACCGAGACGGCGACGCTCGACGAAACGTTCTTCCGCGCGCTCGTCTGTGCGCCGCCGATGGCGCTGCTCGTCTACGCCGCGGTCGGACTGGAAGAGCGCGCACGCGCGATCGCGCCGCGACCCCTCGTCGCGCTCGGCGACGCGTCGTACTCGCTCTACCTCTGGCACGGGATCGCGATCGGGTTCGTCAGCTTCGTCGTAGCACGGCTGCACCCGCACGGACGCGTCGCCGATCTCGTCTTCTTGGCCGCCGCCTTCGCGGTCGCATGGCTCGGGGGACTGCTCGTCTACCGTTTCATCGAACGCCGGGTGATCCGCGCATTTCGCCACCTGGGCCGGGCCGCACCGGAGCGCGCGATCGTCGCCAAGCCCGCCGTCGCATGAAACCCGGCCGCTTGCGGGCGCGGTGCTTTTCGGCTAGCATCCGATGCGCGGAGGGCGCCGGGTCGTCGCGGCGCGCAAGCGTCGAGGAACGTCCGGGCTCCATCGGGCAGGGTGCAGGATAACGTCCTGTCGGGGCAACTCGAAGGAAAGTGCCACAGAAACATACCGCCGGCCGGGCTCGTCCCGTTCGGCAAGGGTGAAATCGTGCGGTAAGAGCGCACGGCGCTCCGCGGAGACGCGGGCGCGGGTAAACCCCACCTGGAGCAAGACGGTTCGATCCCCTGAGCGAGCGCAGAGAATCTGCGCGCGTCGAAGGGCCGCCGGCCCGGCGGACGAGCCAAAGTCGCAACGAGGTCGCCGGCAACGTCGGCCCCAGAGAGATGACGACCACGGCCTCTTCGGAGGCTTTGACAGAATCCGGCGTACAGGCGTCCTCCGCACGCCCGCAACCGGCGGGGTGGGTTGCCGGTCTGAACGAATAATGGCTAGCGTGGCGCACTTTTCCAAGGACCAGACCGTCGAGCAAGCGTTCAAGACGCACGCCGGAGCCAAGCGCGTGTTCGCCCGCTTTCACCTCGGCGGCTGCTCGCACTGCTCGATCAGCGAGACCGAGACGATCGAGCAGGTCAGCGAGGGGTACGGCATCCCGCTCGGCCTGCTTATGGACGACCTCGAGAAGCTCTTCGAACAGCCGGCGCTCGACGTCGGCGACACGGTCCGGCTTCCCGATGAGATCCGCGCCAAGATCCCGCAGCTCAGCGCGGTCCCCGAGTTCGGCAAGGTGACCGACTTCGCCGCCGGCGCCTACACGGTCGTGTTCGGTGAAGTCCGTCTTCAGGGCTTGGCCGAGGACTTCATCAAAGTCGACCCCTCCGCCGTCCCCGCCTGAGACGACCGAGCCTTCGGAGTCTCAGGCCCAGCAATCGCGGAGCGATTGACGCCTTTAGCGGACAAAGCCGCCTCGGCTTTGGCTGCTAAAGGCTTTTGCGGTCGGCGAAGCTTTGGTCGGTACCGTGCCAGTGGGTGAGCTCGGGCTCCCCGGCCTTCCAGCACAGGTACACGGGACGGCCCTCGCGCATCGACGGGAAGTCGAGCAGCCCGAGGTCGATGTCCTTGACGACGCAGCCGTGTGCCTCGATCCGGTTGATCAGGCGGACGATCTCCGCCTTGAGCTCGGTGAAGCCGCGCGAGCGGCGCCGGTCGCGCATGGCGTCGGGACGCCCGGCGCGCAGCGCCGGATCGGTCTCGAGCAGCCGGATCGCCAGATCGCGACGCTTCTCCCAGAGCTCCCGCAACAGCGGCTCCAGCACGGGGATGAGGGCGTTCGCTTTCTCGGCAGAAAAGAGCTTCATATGCGCCGTCTCGTCATCGTAACGGGGCTGTCGGGTGCGGGCAAGAGCCAGGCGATGAAATCGTTCGAGGACTTCGGGTTCGCGTGCCTCGACAGCGCCCCGCCGGTCCTCGCCCGGCCGTTCGTCGAGCTGGCCGAGGAAGCCGGCTACGCGAACGCGGCGCTGGCGCTCGACGTGCGAACGCTGGGTCCGTTCGGCGATCCGGTCGCGGCGGTGAACGAGCTCGACGCGGCGGGCAGGCGCACGCAGGTCGTGTTCCTCGACGCCGAGGACGAGACGCTGATCCGGCGCTACAGCGAGACGCGCAGGCGCCATCCGTTCGGCGAGAACGGGATCGGGCTGGCCGAGGCGATCGCCGCCGAGCGCGCGAGCTTGGCCGCGCTACGCGACCGGGCCGACGTCGTGTGGGACACGTCGCGGATGACCCTCGGCCAGCTCAAGGACCGGATCGGCACCACCTTCGCCGGCACCGAGGAGCGCCGGCTGCGCGTCGGCGTCGTCGCGTTCGGGTTCAAGTACGGGGTGCCGCTCGACGCCGATCTCGTTTTCGACGTGCGCTTTCTGCCCAACCCGAACTACGTCGCCGGACTGCGCGAGCTCACCGGCGCCGATGAGCCGGTGGTCGCGTACCTCGAAGCGATCCCCGACACCGAGACCTTTCTCGAGCGCCTGTTCGCGCTGGTCGACTTTCTCGTTCCGCGCTACGAGCGTGAGGGCAAGTCGCAGGTGACGATCGCGATCGGCTGTACCGGCGGCCGGCACCGCAGCGTGTACGTCGGCCGGCGGCTGCAGCAGCACGTCGCCGAGACGACCGGCGCGCAGGCGACCTTCGAAGCGCGGGACGTGAACCGGTGAACGGCCCGGTCCGCCGGTCGCTCAACCTCGCGCGCTGGCTGATGCCCGGGCTCGGGGTGAAGCGCTGGCTGCTGATGGCGGTCGTCGGAGCGACGCTGTTCGTCAACGGCGTTTCGCGCTACCTCACCGACGAGGGGACGACGCTGCGCGTCAACGAGTTCGTCGACTGGCTGGTGGCCGACTTCTTCCCGCCCGGCTACCTGTCGTGGACGTTCATGATCGTCGGCGCGCTGCTGGTGGCGCTGGGGATCTGGCGCTGGCTCAACGCGATCGTGAGCGCGGTCGCGCCGGCGCGCACCAGCGTGATCGACGCGATTCGCGAGCGCCGGCTCGACCGCGGCTACAAGATCGTCGTGGTCGGCGGCGGCACCGGCCTGTCGACGATGCTGCGCGGCCTCAAGAAGATCACCACCAACGTCACCGCCGTCGTCACCGTCAGTGACGACGGCGGCTCGTCTGGCCGGCTGCAAAAGGAGCTCGGCGTGCTGCCGCCCGGCGACATCCGCAACTGTCTGGTCGCGCTCGCCGACGACGAAGCGCTCGTGACGGAGCTGTTCAGCTACCGCTTCGTGGTCGGCGAAGGACTCAGCGGTCACTCGTTCGGCAACCTGTTCTTGGCCGCGATGACCGGCATCACCGGCAACTTCGACCAGGCCGTCAAGGAGTCGAGCCGCGTGCTCAACGTCAAGGGGCGCGTGCTGCCCTCGACGCTGGCGCTGGTGCGGCTGTGTGCGAAGCTCACCGACGGACGCGAGGTCGCCGGCGAGTCGAACATCCCGGAGGCGCGCGGACAGATCGACCGCGTGTACCTCGAGCCGGCGCATGCCGCGCCGCTCGACGAGGTCATCACCGCGATTCGCGGTGCCGACGCGATCGTGCTCGGCCCGGGCTCGCTCTACACCTCGATCATGCCGAACCTGCTGGTCGACCGGGTCGGGCGCGAGATCGAAGCGTCCAGCGCGGTCAAGATCTACGTGTGCAACGTGATGACGCAGCCCGGCGAGACCGACGGCTACACCGCCTCGGCGCACGTCGGCGCGCTGCTGCGCGGCGCCGACGCCAAGGTCTGCGACGTGGTCGTCGTCAACGACGAGCTGCCGCACAAGCTGCGCGAGGCGTACGCGGAAGAGGGCCAGCTGCCGGTCTCGGTCGACGACGAACAGCTGCGCGAGCTCGGCGTGCGCGTGGTGCGCTCCAACGTGATCAGCGAGACCGACACGGTCCGCCACGACAGCGACCGGCTCGCCGCGGTCGTGATCGGCATCGTCGACGAAGCCGTCGCCGAGCGCGCATCCTACGTGCGCTTTCGCACGCCGGTTCCCGAAGCGCAGGCCTGAGAGCGCCGCCGAGAGGCAGGCTACGCCTCATCCGATGAATATGCAAGTCCAACAGCCGGACCGAACCGACTGGTACCGGGGGTGAAATCATGAGCGACATGGATTTCGGCACGAAGGGCGCACCGAGCGGCCCGATTGCACAGACTGGTGACTCACGGCTGGTCGCGCAGCGGATTGGCACTGCAACCGTCTACTTTAGAGTCGATGACGAACCACTGCCGCTGGAGGGCGAGACAGAGGTCCGGGCTGTCGCCCTCATCAACGCCGATGTGTTTAATCAGGCCGCGCGCATTGTCGGCGAAGGCATTACCGCCATAAGCGATCGGGTTAATGATCTTCTCGAGCGGGTGCGCCCGACCGAGCTGCAAATGGAGATCTCGTTTTCATTTGAGGCAACCGGTCGCACAACGATCGTTCCAGTGCTACTCACCGGCGATACGAGCGCGAAGGCGGGCCTCAAGGTCACGGCAGTTTGGAAGCCGACCCGCGACGCGTAGATGTTAGTGTCATACACGTTCCCGTTCGACTCGGCAATACGCGCAACCGTTCGCGTGTGCGGGGCTGACGGCATGCGGGTCGGCCAAGGGCTCTGCGTCCAAGACGACACGAATGGCTCGTTGATCCTCACATGCTATCACGTTATCGCAGCGCTGACCAACAAGGATACGATTCGGCTAGATCTCTTTTCCGAGGGTGACGAGTGGCTCCGAACGGTCGACGCCGCGTACTGTGATACGCGCTCAGATCCATCGGCCGACGTTGCCGTGCTTACCGCTAATGAGAAGCTCGTCGTCCATCCACCGCGACTCATGCCCCTTCCATCGTCCTACCGTAATCAGGAGCGGATCGTCGGCATCGTACGGCCAGATGGTACGAGCTCGCATCGTTTCAACGCGCGTCTCGCAGAATCAACACGGATTGAGGCGGAAGTGGCCGGGCTTCCTATCGTCATCCCGCGCGCGTGGCGCCTGATCGATGCCACCGATATCCGGGAAGGAATCAGTGGGGCGCCGATCGTGCTGAACGACTCGGTAATTGGTCTCGTACACTTCTCTCGCCGCGAAACCGCCGACTACACGCGAGAAGCCTACGTTGTCCCGATTGAGGCATGGTTTCAGGACAATGCTGCGCTGCGTTTGTTTGCCGGCGAGTACGAGACTCTTCGAGCAACGCCATCACTACCGCCGCACTTTGTCCCGCGCGAGGACTCCGTTGAGCAGCTGTTTCGCGCGCTGACGACAGGGGAGACAAGCCACGGCATCGGGACGATCGCAATTTATGGGATGGCTGGTATCGGCAAGACAACAATCGCTCAGGCGTTTTGCGACGACGCCCGCGTCCGCCAAGCATTTCCTGACGGCATAGTCTGGCTTACGATCGGAAAGGAGCCGGCGCATGACGTACGCACTCAGCTACGAGAGGTCGGCAAGCTCCTCGGTGACGACCTCGCGAAGTATGACTCCGAGCTGGGAGCAATCCACCGATACAAGAGCGCCATTCGAGACCGAAGAGCGCTCGTCGTTCTGGACGATGTCTGGAGCGTCTCCGATCTCGAGCCTTTTCGCGCGAGTTCGCGGCACTCCAGACTGCTCTTCACTACCCGCGACGATGCGGTCGCGACGAGCGTATCAGCCAAGGTAATCCAGCCGACGTTCCTGTCGGTGTACGAATCGCGGCACCTCCTAGCGGCGTGGGCAGATGTTGAAAGTGCGATGCTGCCGGCCGAAGCCGACAGCATCGCACGCGAGTGCGGCGGACTGCCGCTGGCGGTTTCGATTGCCGGAGCCATGCTGCGCGGTAAACCACCAACCCATTGGTCGTATGTCCTACATCTGTTGGGGACGGCAGAGCTCGAAAAAATCCGGCAGGCGTTCCCGGGTTACCCTTATCAAACTCTCCTTCGCTCGTTGCAGGTCAGCGTCGACGAGCTCGATGAGGAGACGCAACGCCGGTACTTTGCGCTCGCGGTTACGCTAGAAGGCGCGACTATCGACCCGACGATCCAGCGCGTCCTGTGGGATACCAACGAGTTCAGCGCACTCGAGACAGCCGACATCTTGGTCGGCCGTGCACTTGCACAGCGCACGCGCAACGGCACAGGAATCCAAATCCACGACTTGCTCCTCGACTACATCCGATACGGCTACCCCAATCAGGCCGCGTTGCCGGTCGTTCTCGCCGCCATGCGACTTTCCTCACATATCGTCGAGCGCGAGCCTGCGGAGTTTGTGACACAACTGGCAGGGCGCCTTGTAGCGCATGCGGCAGAGCCCGCGGTGGCCACGTTTATCGGCGCGCTATGCCGAGCGGCTCCGCGTCCGTGGTTGAGGCCGATGAACGTTGTATTACAGCCGCCCAAGACGGGCCTCGTTCGCACGTACGAAAATGATCGCGATGAGATTACAGCGCTTGCCGTCACGGCTGACGGCAGTCGCGCAGTCGTGGGTTCCAGGGGTCAGGTGTTGCGCGTCTGGGACCTCGCGCGGGGCACGTGCGAGCATTTGTTAGAGGGACATTTCGGTGCCATTTCGGACATCGCGGTGACGGCTGATGGATCGCGCGCGATCTCAGCTTCCTCGGACGGAAGTCTTCGCACATGGGACATCGTCGACGGACGGGCGATCGCTGTTCTCGTAGGCCATGCCTCGGCTGTCTACGGTGTCGCAATCGCCGCCGACGGGTCGCTCGCCGTATCGGCATCTCAAGATCGGACGATAGGCGTTTGGGACGTAAGCGCAGCCAAGCTGATCCACCGATTTGGCGGCGAGGGCGACGTGATGTCTGCCCTCACCCTGGTGTCTCAACAGTCGTGCGCGGTAGTCGGTTCCTGGGACGGAACGGTTAGGATCTGGGATCTCGCGTCGGGGGAATCTACGCCGATGCAGGGCACACACGACGGATGGGTCCAAGCAGTAGCAGCGAGTGCTGACGGGTGCCGCGTCGTCTCAGGGTCGACCGATTCGACTCTACGGCTTTGGAATGCAGCAGATGGTGCGCTCCTTCGTACCCTGAGAGGACATGACGACGCGATCAACGCTGTGGCAATGACAGCGGACGGACGCAGAGCAATAACTGCATCGGACGATAGCACACTCAAGATCTGGGACCTGGAATCCGGCTCCTGCATCGAAACGCTGACGGGGCATTCAGGGCCGGTGTCCGGCGTTGCGCTCGTTGCCAACTCCGATCACATCGTCTCGGCCTCGGCTGACGGAATGATCAAGGTCTGGGAAATTGGGAAGGCGGTCACGGTAGCGCCGCTCACCCAGCGGGGTGCGATTCGGGCTATTACTGTCTCTCTAGACGGTTCACGTGCGTTGACCGCGTCCGAGGATCACAGCGTCGTCGTATGGGACGTGTCGTCTGGCAAGGCCGTTGCCACGTTCCGGCAGCATGTCGCCGCCGTGGGAGCCATCGCCGTCTCGCCGGACGGGCGCGTCGCCGCCTCGGCGTCCGACGATGGTACGACGCACATCTGGGACATAGAGAGCGGCAGTTTGTATAGGTCACTTCGCTCGCGCACAATCATATCTGCTCTTGCGCTCACGAACGACGGCACGCTGGCTTCCGCGTCGCGGCATCCTGCATTGGTTGCGAGCACCGAACCTGGTTCAAATGGCGGCTTCTTCCTTACCTTCGTGATTCAGCTGTCTTATCGCGGCGAAGTGACGGGCCTGCGTGAGCTCGCAGGGCATCGAGCTCGCATCGATTGCATCGCCGTTCTCGGCGACTGCGAACACATCGTGTCGGTATCGACGGACCATAGCGCGTTTCTCTGGGACATTCGGGAGGGCGTCGTGCGATCTCGGTTCCCTGCACACGCAGTCACCCTCGACGGTTCGCGCAGCATTGAGATTGCTAACGGGGCGGTCGTAGTTCGGGACGTCTTGGCCCGATCGCGGCTTGAAACGCATTCTGGCTTTCGAGGCTCGACGACGAGGCTGGCCGTATCGCCGAGCGCGCAGCGCACGGTATGCGTTCGAGACGAGTCGATCCTGGAAGCCTGGGACGCGCATTCGCCATTTCAGCTAGCTCGCGTCTCATGCGATGCCGCTTTGACGTGCTGCGCCTTCGCCAACGAACGGACGATCCTCGCAGGTGACTGCGCCGGCCGAGTGTACTTCCTCTCTCTGGAATCGTAGCCTAGACGCGCCCCGCCGGCTCAAGCAGCGGCGCGACGCGGGCCGCGGCCGCGCGCAGGTTCGCCGCGGCGTCACGCATTGCGTCGGCGAGCGACGTCGGGCCCGTCACGATCGGGAAACACGCGATGCCGCGTTCGCGCAACGCCGCCTCGGCCGCCGGATCGACGCTGCCACCGAATGCGATCGTACGCGCGCCGGCCGCCCGCGCGAGCGCGCCGACGCCGTCGACGACCTTGCCGTGCAGCGTCTGCTCGTCGATCTTCCCTTCGCCGGTGAAGCACCAGTCCGCACCCTTGAGCGTCGCGGCCAACCCGCGCACCTGCGCCACCAACGTCACGCCGCGCTCGAGTCGCGCGCCGCAGGCCGACGCGAGCGCCCAGCCGAGCCCGCCGGCGGCGCCGGCCCCCGGCACGTCGCGCAGGTCGCGGCCGGTCGCCGCCGCCAGCGCGTCGGCCAGGCGGGCGAGGAACGCATCCAGGAACGCGACGTCGTCGGGCGAGGCGCCCTTCTGCGGCCCGTAGACGGCGGCCGCACCCTGCGGGCCGAGCAGCGGATTGTCGACGTCGCATGCGATCGCCAGGTCGACGCCGGCCGGCCGCTGGTCGAGCCCGTCCAGGTCGACCTTCGCCACCTTCGCCAGCGCCTCGGGCACAGGTTCCAGTTCCTTGCCCGCGTCGTCGAGGAACCGCGCGCCGAGCGCGGCCAGCGCACCCGCGCCGCCGTCGGTCGTGGCGCTGCCGCCGATCCCGAGCACGATCCGTTTCGCGCCGCCGTCGAGCGCGTCGCGCAGCAGCTCGCCGGTCCCGCGCGTCGTCGCGCGGCGCGGCGCGCGCTCATCGCCGAGCAGCGAGAGGCCGGAGGCCGACGCCATCTCGGCGATCGCCGTCTCGCCGTCGCGCGCGTAGGTCGCGTCGACGTGCTCGCCCAGCGGTCCGCTCACCGTCACCGTGTGCGCGGTCGCGCCGCTCGCCACGAAGGCCGCGACGGTGCCGTCGCCGCCGTCGGCCATCGGAACCTCGACGCAGTCGCAGCCGCCGATCGCGTCGCGCACGCCGGCCGCCAGCGCGGCGGCGACCCCGGCCGCGTCGAGGCTGCCTTTGAACTTGTCCGGCGCGATGACCACGCGCATCGGTATTACGACTTGGTCAGCGGGATGTCGACGCTGATCGTTTGACCCGACTCGATGCTGCCGTTGTACGGCGGCGCGTTGAGGTTCGGCGGCGCGTAGCCGCTCGGCGCCTGAACGGCCATCGTGTACTGACCGCTCGGAATCGTCCCGATACGGTACGTTCCGTCGCTCGCCGTGGTCGCGCTGAGGATCGTGTCGACGCTCACGACGACGCCGGCGAGCGGCGCGTTCGTGGCGGCGTCGTAGACGCGTCCGCTGATCGAACCGTAATTCGCCGCGGCCGGAACGGCCGGGCCGCCACACCCCGCCAAGAGCGCGAGCGGCAGAACGAACAGAGCGAAGCGCGCGCGCGTCACGCCGGAACTGCGCCCTCTTCGGCATCCTGACGGTCGAGGTTCGTGATCTTCTCGTCGACCAGCCAGCGGTTCGCGTCGTCGCGCCGCGCGGGCGGAACGCGCGCCTTGAGCCAGGTCAGGATCTCGTCGTCGGTCTGGCACGTGTCGAGCGCCGCGTCGAACATGCGCGACGTGATGCCCCAGCGGTCGAACACGCCGCGGTCCATCGGACACGGATAGATGTAGTCGAAGATCGTGCCGTCACGCGCTGCGCGCGCCTTGTCGAAAACGCGCGCCAACCACAGGTAACCGTCGAGCGCCTCGCGGCCGCGGCGCGGAAACTCACCGTTGCGAAAGTCGGTGGCCATCTGTCCTCTCCTGGGTCCGTACCACTGCCTTGGACGCAGGCTGCCCTCCCGGAGTTGCGGAACGCGACGGGACGATGGCGCTCACCGAACCCCGCACCGCGACCGGGATGACGTTCTACCAAAACGCCCTCGATGCCGTAGGTCATACCCCGTTAGTCAAGCTCAATCGCGTGGTCGACGGCGCTCCCTGCCTGGTCCTGGCCAAGGTGGAGTACGTCAACCCCGGCGGGTCGGTCAAGGACCGCCCGGCCGTGGCGATGATCGAGGACGCCGAGGCTCGCGGGCTGCTCAAGCCTGGGGCGACGATCATCGAAGCGACCTCGGGGAACACGGGCACCGGCCTGGCCATGGCGGCCGCGATCCGAGGCTACCGCTGCATCCTGGTCATGCCGGACAAGATGTCCAAAGAGAAGACCGACCTGCTCAAGGCATACGGCGCCGAGGTCGTGATCACGCCGACCAACGTCCCCAACGACTCGCCCGAGTCCTATTACGGCGTGGCGAACCGGCTCACGGCGGAGATCCCCGGCGCGCTGCAGCCCGACCAGTGGCACAACACGCAGAACCCCGGCGCCCACTACAAGACGACCGGTCCGGAGATCTGGGAGCAAACGGCGGGCAAGATCACCCACCTCGTCAGCGGGATGGGGACGGGCGGCACCATCTCCGGCACCGCGCGCTTTCTCAAGGAAAAGAATCCGAACATCGTGGTCGTCGGCGCCGATCCCGAAGGGTCGATCTACAGCGGCGACACGCCCAAGTCGTACAAGGTCGAAGGGATCGGCATGAGCTATCTGCCGCAGACCGTCGACATGCGCGTGATCGACCGGATCATCCGCATCCCCGACAAGGAGAGCTTCCTGATGGCGCGGCGTATCACGCGCGAGGAAGGCTTGCTCGTCGGCGGTTCGTCCGGAACCGCGGTCGCTGCCGCGGTGCGCGTCGCCAAAGACTTGCCGGCCGACGCGATCCTGGTGGTCGTGATGCCCGACTCCGGCCGCGGCTACATGTCGAAGATCTTCAACGACGAGTGGATGCAGGCCAACGGATTCCTCGAGGACGAGCGCCGCAAGGACACCGTCGGCGACGTGCTGCGCACCAAGGAACCGCTGCCGCCGATGATCACCGTCACCGAAGAGCAGCCGGTCAAAGAGGCGCTCGACTTGTTGCGCCGCTACGAGATCTCGCAACTGCCGGTGACGCGCGGTTCGGAGGTCGTCGGGTCGATCAACGACGTCGCGGTGATGCAGGCGGTGTTCGACCACGCCGACATCGTGCACAAACCGGTCTCCGAAGTGATGGGCCGCGCATTTCCGGCGCTCGAGCGGGACATCGAGGTCACCGTCGCCTACAAGCTGCTGACCATGGCGAACTCGGCGATCGTCGTAACCGACAACGGCCGCCCGGTCGGCGTGCTGACGCGCCAAGACATCATCTCGTTCCTCTCGGTCCAGAACTGACAGTCTTAAGCGTAACAGATGGCGAGCCTCGATGATCTTCGACGGCTCGCACGTGAAGAATCAACTCATCTCGCGCGGTTCGACGCTCGCGCTATCGCGGGCGGCATTCTTCTTGTCGAGCACGAAAAGATGCGCCGCTACAGGGATGCTGGTGGCGCGGAAGGTTCAATCGAACTAGCTGAGTACGCCGCACTCCTTCGGGCCGTCGCAACGACAGTTCCGAACGGTGATATGCCTTCCGCTGCAGACGTAGCCGAGGCGACCGAGCGCCTTCAGGTTATTCATCGACAAACACACGCGCATTACTCGACCAACGGCTCACCCGGACCAGGTGACGTAACGGTCACTCCAGAGCAAAGACGTCAAGCACGGGTGAGAAGCGCGGGTCTATCGATTCGAAACCCCGGTGAGTTAGACGTCTGGCATGGAGTGCTCGACGATCTTGTACAGTCCACCGATGTCGACGTAGCCGATGGATTAGGGTTCTCATTGAAGACCGGTTTCATACTCATTTCCCGTATGAACTCGATCGTCTTAACTCGAGCAGATCAGGCGCTTCACCTAGCACGGGAGCAATATGACGCCGGCCGTCAAGCTTTCCGCAGGGCCAAACGCGCAGACGCACAATCCACAAAACAGCGCGGCCGAGACGTCAAACGTCGCCTTCTGGGCGAGGCCTGGGATCAGATCGTCGCATCAGCTGGACCTGTCATTTCCTTTACTGCAGACGAACTCGCATGCGAAGGATGTTCTGCCGCGGAAGTGTCACGATTCGTCGATGCGTTTTCCGTGCCCGTCGGTGGTATCGACGAGCAATATGCCCTCTTGCCGTCGCCGCTCAACGGCCTCATTCGGACACCGATATTGGTGGACGACCTGGGTCTATATCTGCCAAATCCTGCGCTTCTGTATTGGGCCTTTCTCCCAAGAATCTCAGAGCTTCTCGGTTCGGAACCTGAAACGGCGCTGAGCCATAAAGCACCTCTCCACCGCTTCGAGAGAGGGATGGCCCGATTTCTCGAACGCCGCGTGGGGAAGCTCCTAACATCGCGAGACGTCAGCAACGTATTGACGGGTGCGCACTACCCTATCTCACAGGGCGAGGCGGAAGTTGACAATATTGGCATTCTTGACCGATCGTTGGTCATCTGCGAATGCAAGGCAACGCATTTTAGTCGACCGGCGCTAAGGGGCGGGCTCAAGTCCCTTGACTCCGAGATTACGCACTCCGTGGTCGAGGGCCAACGGCAGGCAGAGCGAGCCCACGCTGCCGCCGACACAGCGATCTTCTCCGCCGGCCGTAAACACGTTGACTTCGGGGGACAATTTGATGAGGCACTCTATCTGCTGGTAGTTCTCGATAATATTCCATGGGTTTTTGCCGACATTGAATCCTTCAGCGCGGAGAAGCTACTCGGCGATAGTCCTGGCGTTCCCATTACGCTGCTGGACCTCGAGTATGCGACCCAGAGACTTATGGTACCGTGGGCGTGGATCGATTATTTCAAGCAGCGGGCCGTGGCGATACGTGACCGCTATCGGTCAATCGCGCACGACGAAGAGGATTTCTTAGCGTTCTACGCCCTTACGGGCCGTTGCGCTAATTCCGGCTCACATGATGACATTTTCTTGCATATCGCTGGTCCACATCAATTTACCCGACCAAAGAGCGACATCTACTCATTCCTTAATGTAGGGCCCAACGTTCGATCAATTATGAAGTGTATCGCGGTCGATCAAATGCCCCATTGGACGAAGGTGATGGGCTTACTCCTAAGAAGCCGCTTTGTACTAGAGACTCGACTTAAGGACCGCCTTCCAAAGATGCCTAGTTTGGGTTATGCTATATTGGCATTCGACGAGCCAGACGAGACTGACTCCTTGGCGATCGTTCCCTACCGCGGCGTTCCACTCCGGGAGCTTGAAATTCTCATAAAGCTGAAGCTACATCCAAAGCAGCAGCGCCCAAGATGTTGGGTAGTTTACTACGACTTTGAAGTTCCTAGGTGTAGCCTCCGAACTATAGTGCTTGAGGGGCAGGGCTGAGCGGGGTCCTAGGCTCAGTCGACCCGCGCGCGTGTCTCCACTGTCGGGCGGACTTGTTACCTACTTTATCGAACAGGCAACATCATGGACTTCGCGACGCGGGCGATCCATGCCGGGCAGGACGCCGATCCGGCGACCGGCGCGACGATCGTGCCGATTTATGCCACCTCGACGTACACGCAGTCGGCGGTCGGCGAGCACAAGGGTTACGACTACTCGCGTGTCGCCAACCCGACCCGCCACGCGCTCGAAGTGCAGCTCGCCGCGCTCGAGGAGGCCGAACACTGCGTCGCGTTCGGCTCGGGACTGGGCGCGGAGACGGCGATCGCAGGGCTGCTGTCGGCCGGCGACCACGTCGTGGTCAGCGACGACACGTACGGCGGAACGTACCGGCTGTTCACCCGCGTCCTCGAGCGGTTCGGGATCACGTTCACCTTCGTCGACATGACCGACGCTGAAGCCGTGCGCGGTGCCGTCACGCCGGCGACGAAGATGCTGTGGATCGAGACGCCGACCAACCCGATGCTGCGGATCATCGACCTGCGCGCGATGGCCGAGATCGCCGGACCGGACCGCATGGTCGTGGTCGACAATACCTTCTGCACGCCGCTGTTCCAGTCGCCGCTGGCGCTCGGCGCGAACGTCGTGATCCACTCGACCACCAAGTACATCGGCGGCCACAGCGATGCGATCGGCGGCGCGGCGATGACCAACGACGCGGCGATCGCCGAGAACCTGCGCTTCTTGGCCAAGACGTTCGGTGCCGTCCTCAGCCCGTTCGAGGCTTTCCTGATCTCGCGCGGCGCGAAGACGCTGGCGGTGCGGATGCGCGAGCACGAGCGCAACGCGCATGCGGTCGCGACGTTCTTGGCCGAGCGCGACGACGTGGCGAAGGTGCTCTATCCCGGTTTGCCGACCCATCCGCAGCACGAGCTGGCGCGCGCGCAGATGAGCGGCTTCGGCGGGATCGTCTCGGTGCGGCTGCGCGGTCCCGAAGTTCGCGCGCTCGAGTTCGCGAAGAGCACGAAGCTGTTCTCGCTCGCCGAAAGTCTGGGCGGGGTCGAGTCGCTGATCAACCACCCAGCGCGCATGACGCACGGTTCGATTCCCAAGGACGAGCGCGATCGCCGCGGGATCACCGACGGCTTGCTGCGACTCTCGGTCGGCATCGAGAGCGCACGCGACCTCATCGCCGACCTGCGCCAAGCGCTCGACGCGACCGCACCGGTCGCGAAGACGGTCAGCGCCGACGGCAACGGCGCACCGGCCGGCGACCCGCCGGACCCGCAGCGCATTCCGACCACGCAAAGGGCCGGCGCACCGACGTCGTAAGAAGCGCGCCGCGAACTTCTCATCGTTCGCTCACCGCATTCCCAGCTTTGCCTTGGCCCGGCCGCCTACGCTAGCGGCATGAAATCATCTCTCCCGATGCTCGCCCTCGTGCTGGCGACCGGAGTCTCCCTCGTCGCGTGCGCGTCACAGAGCAATGCGGCCGAGAGCGGCAACGGACCGTCACCCGAGATGCGGGCGCAAATGCAAGCGGCGCGCGACAACGCCAAGACCGCCGCCTTCAACGACCTCACCCCGGCCGATCGCGCGAAAGTGCAGTCGATCGTCGATGCGGTCAGCAACGGCCAGCAAACCGATCTGCGCGCTGCGGCGCAGCAGATCGACGCGGCCATCACGCCCGACGAGTCCAAAGCGGTGCTCGGCGAGCGCGACAAGATGGTCGCGGCGATCCGCGCCAACATGCCCGCGCCACCGAGCGGTGCCCCACCCAACGGCGGGCACGGCATGATGGGCGGCCGGCACATGAACGACGCCGGCGCGTTCCTGCTCCAGCTGTCGGTCAGCCGTCAGAAGCTGCGCGAGCTGCGTCAGGCGGCGGCCAAACCGCAGTAGGAGTCCTTCGCCTCGTCGAGGTGCCCGGCCGCTACGCGCGGTCGAGCACCTCGGCCAGCGCCGGCAGCGAGATCTCGTACCGGTAGCCGACGTTGCGGTGGTCGTCGTCGAACTCTTCGTGCCGCACGTCGAGCCCGAGTTCGCGCACCCGTTTGGTGAACACGCGCGCGCCGACGTCGAGCGCGTACTCGTCCTTGCGCCCGCAGTCCAGATAGCGCAGCCGCAGACGTTCGAGCGCCGCGCGTCCCGACGCGACCCGTTCGCACGGATCGAACGCCAGCCAGCGGTCGAACACGTCGTCGCGCAGCTCGCCGGTCTGCGAATCCCACGGCAGGTCGAGCGCAAACGCCTCGGCCGCCCGCGGCGAGTACGCCGCCGCGTAGCCGAGCTGCTCGATCGTCGCGTAGAAGTGCTGCGGCCGTTTCGGTCGGCGCTCGAACTCCGCCACGAACGCGGCGATCGAGTCGAATCCTTCGAGCGTGCGCTGACAGGTGGCGAACGAGTGCATCTGCGCGTAGCGGAAGTACGTGTCGCCGCTGTGCGACGCGAAGGCCGCGAAGACGCCCGGATGCGCGAGGCACAGGTGCAGCGCGCCGAACCCGCCCGACGACTTGCCGAACACGCCGCGACCGCCTTCGGCCGTGATCGTGCGGTACCCAGCGTCGACGTGCCCGATGACGTCGCGCACCGTATAGGTTGCGTAGTCGCCGTTGTGGATCGAGTCGACGTACTGTGACCCGCCCAGCCGGCTGAAGCCGTCGACGATCGCCAGGATCGCCGGCGGCATTCGATCGCCGGCGACGAGCCGGTCCATCCACTGCACGACGTTGGTCTCCCACGCGCGGCCCGCGATCAGCGCGGCGACGTCGCCGGTGTAACCGTGCAGGCAGTACAGCACCGGGTACCGCCGCGAGCCTTCGGGATCGTAGCCGGGCGGCGTGTAGACTGCGACCGGCCGCGTCGACGGATCGCCGAGCGGGTTGTCGCGCAGCGCGGGGCTGTCGACGAAATCGAGCTGCAGCGTACCTTGCAGCCCGAGCAGATGCGAGAGTTCGTTCATCGGACGGCGAACGGCGTTCGTATGCATCGTGGCGCGGGCCTGCGCGCGGCCGCCGTTCTCGTGAGCTGGCTCGCCCTGGTCGCACGCCCCGCCGCCGCACAAACCGCCCCGTCAGTGGCGCCGGCGTTCGGCCATGCGGCGATCGTGCAGCGCGACGGTGACTCGACGCTCGAGCTCGACGGGCGGCCGGTCTTCTTCTGGGGCGCGGCGTTCTTCTACGAGCGGCTGCCGGCAAGCACGTGGCGCGCCTCGATGCTCGAACTCAGGCAGTTGGGCGTGACGACGCTCGACCTGTACGTGCCGTGGAACTGGCACGAGCTCGCCGACGGCGAGTTCGACTTCGACGGCCATACCAACCCACGACGCAACCTGCGCGAAGTGCTGCGCCTCGGCCGCGAGCTCGGCTTCACGTTCATCGTGCGGCCGGGGCCCGTGATCCGGAACGAGTGGCGCAACGGCGGCTATCCGGCCTGGCTGCTGACGCGGCCGGAGTACGGGATGCCGCTCCACGACGTGCTCGAGGGTCGGTACCCGGCGACAGCGACGCTGCAGAACGCGCACTCCGACGACGCTGCCGCGCAGTGGATGCGCAACGCGACCCACCTGCGCTACGCGTCGCGTTGGCTGCACCGCGCGCTGGCCGAGTTTCGGCCGGTCGCCGACCGCGTACTGGCAGTGCAGCTCGACGACGACCAAGGTGCGTACCTCGACAACCAGACCTATCCCGCGCCGCACTTGCAGCGCTACCTGCGCTGGCTCGAGGCACAGGTGCGCGACGTCGTCGGACCGGTCACACCGGTGTTCATCAATACGTACGAGATGCGCGTCCCGTCGTCGTCACCCGTGTGGACGATGGGCAACTGGTACCAGAGCGACGCATATTCGATCGGCGAGCACGACCGCTCGACGCTCGACTTCTCGACGGCGATGCTGCGCACCAACCATCGCGGGCCGCTCGCGATGAGCGAGTTCCAGGCCGGCTGGCTTGCGCAGCCCGAGGATCCGCTGCCGCGTCCGGCCGACCCGACGAACACGACGCTCGCACTGTACGAGCTGCTCGGCTGGGGCGTGCACGGCGTGGTCGACTTTCCGATGCAGGACACGCTGGCACCGTTCGGCTGGGAAGCCCCGTTCTCGAACGCGCTCTACGCCTGGGACGCCGCGCTGCGGTACCCGTACGACGTGGCGGGCGCTCGTGGCAACTTCACGGTGAGCTCCGCGAGCGCGCGATGGGCGCCGACGCAGGCGTTCGGGGACATGCTGAAGACGTTCGGCCCGCTGCTGGCAGAGAGCCGGCGCGTCGCGGACGTCGCCCTGGCGTACCCGGCCTCGTCGTATCCGGGAAATCCCGACCGCGCAACGGCCGCGTTGGCACGCTTCCGCGACGATCTGCGCGCCTGCGGCCGCCTCGGTACGCCGTGCGAGATCGTCGACCTCACCAAAACGACAGCGACCTCGCTGCGCGCATTTCGCACACTGATCGTTGACGACACCCCGACGCGGCGCGCACACGCCGCGCTGCTCCGCTCGTTCGCGCGCGGCGGCGGACGGATCGCCACCCTCGTCCCGGCCGAACATCTGCCCGGCGCCGTCCTCCGCGGCGCCGACGGAACGTTCCTGGTTGCGGTCAATTGGGGCGCCGCCGCCGTGCATCATGCGGCCGTGCGCACGCGAGTAGCCTCCGCGACGGTCGGTTTCCCGGCCTTCACACAGCCGCCACGGTCGGGCCGGCTCCTCTTCTCCGATCTGCGGCTCGCGCGGTTCGACTCGCGCTATGCCGCCGGCCTGCGCCTCACCTCCAGCTGCAGCCTGCACCGCGACGAGATCGGGCTTTCCGTTTCGGCGCCTGACGGTGTCTGCGAGGTCGAGGTCCGCAACGGCGCGGCCCCAGCCACGGCCCAGCGCGTCACAGATGCGTTGATCGCGTTCGACGGGACCGTGGAATCCGGCGTTACCGCAACGTCGTCGTTCGACGAAAAGGGCCGGGCGATCGACGACGACGTGGAACTCTCGCCGGTTCAAGACGTAACCCTCGCCGGAGTGCACGCTGCGAGCTCCGGCGACAGTGAAACGTACCGCGCCGACGTGTTCGCCGACGGCGGCGACGCCGTCGTGCTGCAAAACCCGTTCGCACGGGCGGTCGTCGTCCCCGCAGGCGGCGCGCGCATGCCGGTCTTCGAGCTCATGCCTCCCGGCCCACGCGGCGCGATCGGCAGCACGGAACAGGAGAACGCCTTCGACGCGACCGGCGCGCTGCGCGACGACGTTCTGCTGCAGCCCCCACCGTCGGCGACCGATCGCATCGCGCGCTACACGCACAGCTACCCGGCCGGCACCTTCAATCGCAGCTACCACGTGACGGACGCGCGCGACGGTCAGGCCAGGTTCACCACCGACGTCCCGGACGTCATCTCGGGCGGCGCGCGTTTCGAGCGCGTGGTCGCGCTGGCGTCGGACACAGCGCGGCTCGTCGTCGACGAGCGGGTTCGCTTTTCCGACGGTCCGGGCTGCGACCGCCAGCGCGGTGTCGTGCTCTCGGCGCTCGCAGTCGTTCCCGACGAGCACGGCAATCCGCGGCGAACGCTCTATGGCGCAGACGGGCCCGTCGCCGAAGCGACGATCGGAACGGAGCTGCCGCTGACGGCGCCGCGCGGAGTCGCGTTGATCGAAACGGCCGGCCCAAGCCGGTTCGTCTTGGCCGTCTCGTGGCGGCCGGGTGACATCGAGTCCGCGTCATGGACGCCGCAACGGTCGAACGGAACGCTGCGCCTCGTCCTCGCGCCGGGCTGGCGCCGAGTGACCTACGCGATGACGCGCGTGGACTCACTCCCGGCGGCGATGGCGTTCGTCGAGGCGGAGCGCGCCTGGGTTGCCGCGAATCCCGGGCCGACCAGCGAAAGCGGGGAAGTGGCGAAACGGTATACGCAGTCGCCTCAAAAGCGACCGAGTGAGAGCTCATGTGGGTTCGAGTCCCACCTTCCCCAATGACCGACGCCGGGGCATTCCAGCGCGAGTCGTACCGCATCGACGAGCAGATCTGGAACGCGCTCGCTCTGCGCAAAGGCGAGCGCGTGCTGTTCGTCGGCGTGGCCAACGACGGTGCGTGGATCGCGCGGGCGCGCGAGATCGGCGCGGACGTCACGGTCCTGGCGGGCGATGACGCCGGAATCGCTCGCGTCGAGGAGCTCGGGGCGACCGCGATGCGCGGGAGCGCGACCATGATCGGCGCCGCCGACAACACCTACGACGTCGGCGTCGCGATGCACTATCTGCACGAGGTCGATCCCGGCTTCCACCGCCAGGTCGTCGGCGAGCTCGCGCGCGTCGCGCACCGGGTGGCGATCGTCGAGCCGTCACCGCCGGCCGACCCGCTGGGCAAACGAATCGCCGCGCTGTACGCGCGCGCGAAGCGCGAGGCCGGGCAGTTCGAAGGCTATCAGCCGCTGGACTACTGGCGGCGCATCCTGTCGTCGGTGAAGGGCGACGTGTGGCAGAACCTGTTCACCTTCACGCGCGTCCCGTCGCGCGAAGCGGTGTCCGAGACGGTATCGTTGATCCTCGACGCGATGGCGATCGAGGCGATGCCCAAGCGCTATATCGACGAGCTGCGCGCGATGGCATCTCGGCGCGACGCGCAACTGCTGCCGCTCTCGCGCATCGTGCTGGTCGGCATCGCCGCCGGCGAGCCGTTTCCGCAAGGGAGCGGCAGCGCGTTTCGGCCTAACGTGGATCTCGGACCCGAACCGCCGCCGCAACGCCTCCCAGCTGCCGCCGCAACGCCGCCCGCCGCAGCGCCACCAGCGGCTACGCCTCCGCCCGCTCCGGCCGCTGCCGGTCCGGGCCGCGCGCCGGGCGCTGGCGGCTTCGGTTTCGGTTCGGAAGCGCCGGCCGCACCAGGGGCCGGCTGGGACGAGCCGGCTCCGCCTGCACCGGCACTAAAGCGGGCGGCGCCCGCAAGCAAGACACCGCCGCCGGGACCCTCCGCGCCCCCGCCCGCCGCCTCGCCGCCGGCCGCCGGCAGCCCGTTCGGCGCACCGTTCGCGCTTCCAGGCGACGAAGAGGGCGAGGAAAAGACGGGGTTCGGTTGGAGTTGGGAGCCGCCCGAAGAGGACGAGGAGCCCGGCTAGCCGGCTGGCGCGAGGTCTAGCCGCGGCGTCGCGGCGCGACGGCGCGAAAGGCCGCGATCTCGGCGCGAACGCGGGCATACGCGGCGACGACCTCGCGCGGCAGCGGACCGCGCTTGATCACCTCGAATGCGGCGCGCGCGCGCACCAGCAGCGGATCGATCTCCGCCACCGCGGCGTCGATCCGGCTGACGTTCGTCTCGGTGCGGCCCAGCGCCACGACGATCGGCAGGTCGGCGTAGGCCTCGACGCGATTCCCGATCCGGCGCAGCGCGCCGAGGATCCGGGCCAGCTGCAACGCGACGCAGAACAGGATGACGAGCGCCAGCGCCAGGACCGTCCACCAGATCGCGGCGTTCGTCGACACGGTCAGGCCGCGCTCGACTCGCTCTTCTTCGCGCCGCCGTCGCTCGGCTTCGCGCCGCCGTCGCCGGACTTCGCGGCACTATCGCTCGACTTCGCGCCGCCGTCGGCCGACTTCGAGGCGCCCTCGCTCGGCGTCGAGCTCGAGTCGCTCGACTTCGCCGCGGCATCGGTGGACTTCGTCGCGTCGCTCTTCGAGGCCGCGTCGCCGGACTTGGTGCCGCCGTTCGCTTTGCGCGAGTCGGTCACGTAGAAGCCCGAGCCCTTGAACACGATCCCGGCCGGACTGAACACGCGTGCCAAGTCACCGCCGCAGGCGGGGCAGCGTCCGTCGTACGGTTCACCCGCGCCATGGCGCACCTCGGTCACCTGGGAGCAGGCGCGGCACTGATAGTCGTAGAGCGGCAAACGAAGATCTCCGGTTGGGCAGTCTTCCCATTCTATCGGCTTTAGCACCCTCAGTCAACGAGTGCTAGCGCCCCCAGTCCCCGCCCAGACCGGAGCGCCGGCCTAGAAGTCTTCGAGCAGCGCGTCGGGGCTGTGGTCGAACTCGCACAAGCCCTTGAAGTGCACCAGCGAGTCGTTGAGCGCCACGTCGAGCCGGCGCCGCCGGGTCAACCGGTCGAACAGCGCGCCGATCATCCCGCCGTAGGTCGGGTAGTCGACCCGGATGACCAGCTTCGAGCGCTCGGACTTCTGCTCGATCCGGATGTCGATCCGGCGCCGCACCGAGTACGCGCCGACCAGCGAGAGCTGGTGGCCTGGGATGAAGCGGTCGACTTCGAACAGCTCTTCGTCGTCGCCGGGAATGTTGGAGCGGATCGCCACTTCGCTGCCCAGCGCGATCGGTTCGGTCGGTTCCACCCGTCTGGCGCTGCGGAGGAACGAGAGCCACACCGGCCATTTCTCGACCTCGCAGACGAGGTCGAACGCGGTCCGCGCCGGCGAGGAAACATCTTGAGCTCGGTGCAGGGTCCGCGCTGACGGCCGGTCCATGGACACGGACGGCATTGCCATGGGCTCGGTCTTTCGACCCGGCCTAGGGGTAGGCCCTACCTCGGACCACAAGATATTGTGCACCCGCTCCACATTCGGCACTACACCTTGTGGACGAGACGGGGGATGGTGTGGATGGAGCCGCGGCCGCTACCGAGCCGGGACGGGCACCGAGCCGTCGCCGACGCCGCGGGCGAACGCCGTCAGCGTCGCGATCCCGAACGGGATCGCCCCCTCGTCGAGCCGGAACTGCGCGCTGTGCGCCGAGTAGACGCTGCGCGCCGACTCGCTGTAGATCCCCAGGCGGATCATCACGCCGGGGACGCGCTGCGCGAAGTAGGCGAAGTCCTCGCCGCCCATCGTCGCCGGCGGACGCTCGACGACGAAGCCGTGTTCGCGCGCGTACGCTGCGAACGACTCCGCCAGCTCCGCGTCGTTGACGACCGGCGGATAGCCGTACATCATGTCGAGCTGCGCGTTCGCGCCGTACGCGTCGGCGACGCCGTTGACGATGCGGCGCAGCTTGTTCTCCGCGTCCGACCGGATCGCCGGATCGTGCGTGCGCAGCGTGCCGGTCATCTTGACGTGATCGGCGATCACGTTGTTGCGGTAGCCCCCTTCGATCGTGCCGATGGTGACGACGATCGATCCCAGCGGATCGGTCTCGCGCGCGGCGATGTTCTGCAGCGCGAGGATCGTCGCCGCCGCGCACGGGATCACGTCGATCGCCCGATGCGGATACGCGCCGTGGCCGCCTTTGCCGCGGATCGTAATGTGGAACTCGTCGGCGGCCGCGTTGACCGGACCCGGCGTCACACCGATCGTCCCGGTCTCGAGCCGCGGGTCGATGTGCAGCATCGTCACCGCCTCGACGCGCGGCTCGTCGAGCGCGCCCTCGTCGATCATCGGCAGCGCACCGCCCGGCCCTTCTTCCGCCGGCTGGAACAGCAGTACGGCCGTGCCCGCGAACGTGTCGCGCGTCGACTGCAGCACGCGCGCCGCGCCGAGCAGCATCGCGGTGTGCGAGTCGTGGCCGCAGGCGTGCATCTTGCCCGCCACCTCCGACATGAACGGCTCGCCGGACGCTTCGGTGATCGGCAGCGCGTCCATGTCCGCGCGCAGGCCCGTCACGTGACCCGGCAACGCTCCGCGCACGATCCCGACCACGCCGGTCGACGCGATGCGCCGGTGCTCGACCCCGATCGCGTCGAGCTCGCGCTCGACGATCGCCTGCGTGTTGTGCTCCTCGAAGCCCAGTTCCGGATGGCGGTGGATCTCGCGGCGGACTTCGACGGAGCGCTCGGCGATCTCGGTAGGCACGGTAACGGACATGCGCATCTCATTGTCAGCCGCGCTGCGCAGACCCTCGCTCGCGCGAAAAAACACGAGGGACGCCGGCGTCGCCGGCATCCCTCGTGCGCGTCAACCGGCGAGCGTCAGCTGCGGTAGCGTAAGAACGCCGGGACTTCGATGTCGTCCATGCTGACCGGCGAGACTTTCTCGAAGTCGAGCGTGCCGCCGATGCTCGCGGCGCTCGGGCGGCTGGGCCGTGAGCCGAAGCCGGCGGCCAGGACGGTCACCCGGACCTTGCCCTGGAGCTGCGGGTCGATCGACGCGCCGAAGATGATCTGCGCTTCGCTGTCGACCGCGCGCGAGATCATCTCGGCGGCTTCGTTGACTTCGTACATCGACAGATCGGTGCCGCCGGTGATGTTGAAGATCACGCCGCGCGCGCCTTCGATCGTCGTCTCGAGCAGCGGCGACGCGATCGCCTTCTGGGCGGCGTCGGCGGCACGGTGCTCGCCGGTCCCTTCGCCGATCCCCATCATCGCCGAGCCCGCGTCGGTCATGATCGTTTTGACGTCGGCGAAGTCGAGGTTGATCAGGCCGGGCTGGGTGATCAGGTCGCTGATGCCTTGAATCCCCTGGCGCAGCACGTCGTCGGCGTACGCAAACGCTTCGTTGAGCGGGGTGCGCTTCTCGATGATCTGCAGGATGCGCTCGTTGGGGATCGTGATCAGCGTGTCGACCTTCGGCTCGAGGTCGGCGATGCCGCGCTCGGCGGCCTGCATGCGCTTGCGTCCTTCGAACGCGAACGGCTTGGTGACGACCGCGACCGCCAGCGCGCCCGACTCGCGCGCCAGCTCGGCGACGACGGGCGCCGCACCGGTGCCGGTGCCGCCGCCCATGCCGGCGGTGATGAACACGAGATCGGCACCGTCGAGGATCATCGCGAGGTCCTCGCGCGACTCGTCGGCCGCCTCGCGTCCGATATTCGGGTTCGCGCCGGCGCCCAGACCGCGCGTCAGGCTGCTGCCGATCTGCACGGTGTTGTTCGTCTTGGAGTTGCGGAGCGCTTGGACGTCGGTGTTGATCGCGAAGAAATCGACGCCCGTCAAGCCGGCGTCGATCATCCGGTTGACGGCGTTGCAGCCGCCGCCGCCCAGACCGATCACCTTGATGGTCGCCGCGTGCTCGGGCACGTACCGTTTCGCATCTGCCATGTCAGCTTGATCCTCTTGCGGAAAGAGCGGGAGCAACGATCACCAGCCTCGCGTCATGAGACTAGTTCCAGATGGAGGCGAACCACGACCACAGCTTGGCGAACGGGCCGCTGCTGTGACCGTTGAGGTGCGGCGCGTGTTCGCCGCGGGGACCGAAGAGCACGAGACCGATCGCGGTCGCGTACTCGGGTTGCTTGACGGCGTCCGTCAAGCCGCCGACGGTGGCGGGGGCGCCGATGCGAACCGGCAGACCGAACACGTCGGCTGCCGTCGTCTCGATCCCGCGCAGGTGCGCGGTCCCACCGGTCAGGACGATCTCGCTGAGCACCTGGTCGCGCGGGATGCGCCCGACGACGTTGTCCTTCGCGAGGCGGAAGATCTCCAACACGCGCGGCAGCACGATCGAGCGCAGCTGTGACGAGGTGACCTCGCGCGTGCTGCGGCCGTCGAGCGCCTTGACCTGAAAGGTCTGTTCCGACTCGTCGGGCCGCGCGAGGCCCGAGCCGTAGGTGCGCTTGACGTTCTCGGCCTCGGCGAACGTCGTCTTGAGTCCGAGCGCGATGTCGTTGCTCAAGATGTTGCCGCCGACCGGAACGGTCGCCGAATGCAGCACGCCGCCGTCGGCGAAGACGGCGACGTCGGTCGTGCCGCCGCCGATGTCGAGCAGCACCACACCGACCTGCTTCTCCTCGGGCAGCAGCGTCGCGGCGGCCGACGCGAGCGGCTCGAACACGATCGCGACCGGCTCGAGCCCGGCGCGGTGGACGCACTTGAGCACGTTCGAGATGAACGACGAGCCGCCGGTGACGATGTGCGTGTCGACTTCCAATCGGCCGCCGCTCATGCCGACCGGGTCGGTGACACCGTCCTGGCCGTCGATGGTGTAGTGGCGCGGGAGCGAATGGATGATCTGCCGGTCGGCGGCGAGGTTGATGATCTTCGAGGCGTCGACGACGCGCTTGACGTCGTTGGTGATGACCTCGCGATCTTCACCGGTGACGGCCACGACGCCGCGGTTGTTGGTCGACTGTACGTGCTCGCCGGTGACGCCCACGTAGACGTGGGAGACGTGGACGCCGGCCATCCGCTCGGCCTTTTCGGTCGCGGCCTCGATCGCATGGACGGTCGCCTCGAGGTCGGTCACGACGCCTTTGCGCATGCCGGTCGACGGCGCTTCACCGATCCCGATGATCTCGACGCCCTCCGGGCCGGACGAAGCGATGACGACACACGTCTTCGTCGTGCCGATGTCCAGGCCGGCGATCGTCTCGCCTCTAGCCATCCGTCCGTGCCATCACTTCCACCACAGTATATTGTGGCTAGGGAAGCTATTACCTACAACATCATCCACACGCTTCCACAAATTCGTATCCACACGGGGATGGTTCGGTGGACGGCTCAGAGCCCGGGCTACCGGAACAGAACGGTCGGCGTATCGGGCGCGCGGAGGTCGATCGCCCGGATCGGCCGCTTGCTCCCGATGCCGTTGCGGACGGGCTGAACGAGGGCGGCTTTCTTGGCCAGGTCGGCGTCGTCGCCGAACTCGATCGTCACCCCGGTCGGATCGACGGCCTCCAGCCCGCCCCAGCGGTCGCGCCGCAGCTGCCGGACGGCGACCCCGGCGTTGGCGAGCACCTGCGCGTCGGCGAGCAGTCCGGCGATCCGCGCGTCCACGATGCTGCCTCCGGGCGACGGCACGTCGGCGTCGCCGGCGTCGATCAGCGGCAGACCGGACGCCGCGCAGCCGGCCTGCAGCACGCGGGCGCTCCGGTCGATCGTCGCGTCGCTGCCGCCGGCCCGCACGCACGCCGAAGGCTTGCGGACGGTGACCGCGATCTCGAGCGCGGGCTGCGGGAACTGCGCGCGCCCGATCGTCGCATGGTCGACGTACGGGATCGCCTCGATGCGGCGCGACATCGCGCCGGGGTCGAGCAGCCACAGGTTCGCGTCGGCCGGGACGGCGGCAGCAGCGATCAGCGCGTCGCGCGTGACCGGCGCGCCGGCCGGCAGGACGATCGTCGTGCGCGCGATCCGAAACCACGGCGCGCGCGCGAGCCATACGCCGCCCCACACCAGCAGCGCCGCCAGCACCAGCCACAGGATCCAGAACGGCCGCGCGCGCGTGGCGAGCGACGGTCTGCGCCGCCTCGGCACGGCGCGCGACCCGGGTTGCGACTCAACCTTCACGCGAGCACGTACCGTTCGATCGCCTCGGCGACGCCGTCGTGCTCGACGTCGCCGACGACGTGGTCGGCGCGGTCGAGCAGCTCGGGCGGGCCGGAGCCCATCGCGACGCCGACCGCGGCCGCGTCGAGCAGCGGGACGTCGTTCCAGGCGTCGCCGACCGCCAGCGTCGCGTCGAGCCCGACGCCGTAGCGCGCGGCGACGAACCCCAGCGCCTCACCCTTGTTGACCGCCGGATCGAGAACCTCGACGAAGTCGACGTGGCTGCGCGTGATGTACGCGCGCGCCCCGAGCAGTGCTTGCAGCGCGACGAGGTGCTGCGACGACGGCTCGGGATCGTCGACCAGCACGACCTTGATCGACGGCCGCTCGGCGAAAGCGACGCGCAGCGACGGCACGACGACCGGCTCGACCTTCGCCAGATCGGTGTAGCGCTTCGAGAAGCGGTTGATCTCGTCGACGTAGAGCGCGTCGCCCGCATAACACTGCGCGTGCACGCCGTGTTCGTGCGCCCAGTTCAGCACGTCGCGGGTGACGCCGGGATGGACCGGCGTCTCGCGCAGCTCGGCACCGGTCGCCGCCTCGAAGATCGCCGCACCTTGGTAGCAGACGATCGGACCGATGACCGCCAGCGCTTGCGCGAACGAGCGCGTCGCCGCGAACATGCGGCCCGTGACGATCGTGACCGCGACACCTCGAGCCTGTGCCGCCGCGATGGCGTCGCGCACGCGCGGCCGGACGGTGAGATCGTCGCCGACCAGCGTTCCGTCGAGATCGAGCGCAACCAGACGGATGCGGGTCGAGACCATCATGGCGCCGTTCGACGCGTCTGCGCGAAACTCCGGGAGCGCCGGAAAGCAAGTCGGCGAGCGCCGACGAACCGCGCGTGATGCTGATCCGCGGCGTCGGACTGCGCGGCGCGGTCGCCATCAACGTGATCACGATGATCGGGATCGGTCCGCTGATCACGATCCCGCTGGTCCTGCGCGCGCTGCACGGGCCGTACTCGCTGGCGGGGTGGATCGCAGGTGCGCTGCTCGCGCTGTGCGACGGGCTGGTGTGGGCCGAGCTCGGCTCGCGCTATCCAGGCTCAGGCGGAACGTACGGCTACCTCCGCGACGTGTTCGGACGGCGCAGCCTGGGCCGCTGTTTGGCCTTCCTGTTCATCTGGCAGACGATCTTCTACGCGCCGCTGATCCAGGCGTCGGCGTATATCGGTTTCGCGAACTACGCCGGCTACCTCGCGCCGCAGATCGCCGCCACGCCCTGGCTCGTCAAGGCCACGGCGATCGCGGTCGCGTTGTTCACGCTGCTCGCGCTCTACCGCGGCATCACGGCGGTCGCGCGCGCGGGGATCGTGCTGGCGATCGCGTCGGTTGTGACGCTGCTGTGCGTGATCGTCGCTTCGTTCGCGCACTTCTCGCCGGCGCAGGCGTTCGCAGCGCCGGCCCACGACTCGTTCTGGGCCGGACTCGGGGCGGGCCTCGGTCAAGCGCTGTTGATCACGATGTACGACTACGTCGGGTACGGCGCGTCCAACAGCCTCGGCGACGAGGTGATCGACGCGCCGCGGACCCTGCCGCGTTCGATCGTCAGCTCGATCCTGCTGGTCGCGGCGCTCTACATCGCGATGCAGATCGGCGTGCTCGGGGCGCTCCCGTGGCAGCAGGTCGTCGCCGCCGCAGACGGCTCGCTGCCGCCGCTCGGCCAGCATCTGGCGTCCGCGGTCGTCGAGCAGCGCTTCGGCGTCGCCGCCGCGATCGCGGTAACGGTGTTGGTGCTGATCACCACCTTCGCGTCGGCCTTCGGCAACCTGCTCGCCTTTTCGCGGATTCCGTTCGCCGCCGCCGTCGACGGCACGTTCTTGCGCCCATTCGCGCACGTCCATCCCAAGCATCGCTTCCCGGACGTTTCGCTGGTCGCAATCGGGCTGCTGGCGGTGCCGGCCTGCTTCTTCTCGCTCGACGCCGTGATCAACGCGCTGACAACCGGGATCGTCCTGATCGGGTCGATCGCGCAGACGATCGCGCTGTTCGTGATGCGGCTTCGTGGAGAGCGGGCGCCGTACCGGATGTGGCTTTTTCCGGTGCCTGCGCTGGTCGCGCTGGCCGGTTGGGTTTACGTCTTCGTGAAAGCCGAGCCCATCGCGATCGCCTTCGGCCTCGTCACGCTCGCCGCGGGCCTCGCCGTCTACCTCGTGCGCGCCGCGAGGCGGCGTGAGTGGCCGTTCACGCCTTCAGCCGCGGTCTGACTCGTCGCCGGCACGCATCCGCGCGGTGCGCGCGTGGGCCGGAAGGCCTTCGAAGTCGGCCAGCGCGGCGAGCAGCGGCGCGTCGGCAACCATGCGCGCGCGGGTGTTCTCGACGAGCGTCATCGTGCGCAGATAGTCGGCGGTGCGGAGTCCCGACGAGAAGCGCGCGGCACCGGACGTCGGCAGCGTATGGTTCGTCCCGGCGAGGTAGTCCCCGGCCGCGACCGGCGTCTGGTCGCCGACGAAGATCGCGCCGGCCCGCCGGATCTTCGCGACCCAGGCATACGGGTCGTCGACCATCAGCGACAGATGCTCCGGGGCGAAGCGCTCGATCACATCGAGCATTGCAGAATCATCCGCGGCGTGAACGAGCCACGCGCGCGCGTCCAGCACCTGGCCGACGATCTCGTCGCGCCCCGACGCGCGACCGAACGGACCGTCGAGCAGCGCCGCGACCCGTTCGAGCAACGCGCGGTCGCGGGAGACGGCGGCGACGCGCGCGAGTGGGTCGTGCTCCGCCTGCGCCGCCATCTCGCCGGCGACCAGCTGTGCGTCGGCGCGCGAATCGGCGACCACGAGGACCTCGGACGGTCCGGCCAGCCCGTCGATGCCGCAGGCGCCGAACACCTGGCGTTTGGCCTCGGTGACGTAGACGTTGCCGGGTCCGACAATCTTGTCGACCGGCCCGATCGTTGCGGTGCCGTACGCAAGCGCCGCGATCGCCTGCGCGCCGCCGACCGCGTATAGCTCGTCGACCTCGGTGAGCGCGCACGCGTACAGCACGGCGGGATCGACGCGTCCGTCGCGCCGCGGCGGCGTCACCACCGCGACCCGCTCGACGCCGGCGACCTTCGCCGGAACGACGGTCATCAGCACCGTCGACGGCAGCGACGCGCTGCCGCCGGGAACGTAGGCGCCGACCGCCGCCAGCGGCCGCGACAGGAAGGCATAGCGCGTCAGGTCGGGCGCGTGGTAGTCGATCGGGTCGGGCAGCTGGCGTTCGTGGAACGCGGCGATCCGCTCGCGGGCCAGCTCGAGCCCGGTCGCGATCTGCTCGGGCACGAGCGCGCGCGCGTGCAGCCGCGACGGGATCTCGACCCGCAGCGACGTCGCCGAAGCCCCGTCGAAGTCCCACTGGCGGGTGTAGTCGACTAGCGCATCGTCACCGCGCGCCCGAACGTCGTCGATGATCGCACGCACAGCGTCGACGACGGCCCGCGGCGGATCCCATCCGCCGGCGTAGAGCCCGCACAGTCCGTCGCGGTCGAAGGCGTCCACGATGTTCACTGGTTCGCCCCGGCCGCGTCGAGCAGCCGTACGCTCGGAGGCTTACTAGGCGACATAGTCAGGATCGATAAAGAGGCTCGTACGGGGGGAAACGGATGAAGGCACAACCTCAACTCCACAGTGAATCGGCCGCCGCGTTCGCCGATTCTCGGCGCGGCTTGTCGCGGCGCGCGTCGTATGGAGTACCACCGATCGTGCATGAAGCCTTGCGCTCGCCGAGTCGGCCGCTCGACACGGCGACGCGTTCGTATATGGAGCCACGATTCGGCCGGGACTTCAGCGGGGTGCGGGTACATACCGGGCCGCAGGCGACGGAGTCGGCTCGGAGCATCTCCGCATTAGCTTATACGGTCGGCCAGGACGTCGTTCTGGGCAATACCGGAGCGCCATCCGCGGCGTTGCAAAGCAGGCGGCTGATCGCCCACGAGCTTGCGCACGTGGTGCAACAAGGCGGGCGGGTTGGTGTTCAGCACGATGACCTCCCCATGACGCGCCCGGGCGATGCGTCCGAGCGTGAGGCCGACGCCGCCGCGGCTGTGGTCACAAGGGGCGACGCCGTGAGCTTGCCGACGAACGGCGGCATCGCGCTCGCTCGCCAGATCGATGCGGCAGCGCCCACTCCTGCACCGTCAAGCGGCTTTCGGGAAGCGGGCCCAAGCGCCGGCAGCCAGCAGGCCGGCTCTCACCAGGCGCCCGCACCCGTGCCTGCTCAGGTCCCACCGAAAGCTGCTCCTGCCCCGGCGCCGGCCGTCGCGGCGAAGGCGACGTTCGGTGCCGTGTCGTTTCGTGGAACGGCAAATCGGATCGCTCCAACGCGGACGGCAGCGGTAACCGTCACTCTCAACGGTCTTCACTCTGGAGCGTCCGCGAAGCTCGACGTAGAAGGGTCGGGCGGGGTCAACGGCTCTGCGACGATCACTAGCGGCGCCACACTGGCCAGATCGCGGACCGTAACGGTCCGCGGCGATGCCCAGACCAAACCTGGAAACGCAAACGCCCTACGGATCCGCGCGACTGTCGGTGGAACCGTCATCGGCCGGTCTGCCGGCTTTACCATAGCGGCATATCCGATCAACTACACCGCCACGTTCGCATGTGACATAGACGACGGTATATTCCTCGGGATGGAGGTAGAGGACGGGTGGTCCAGCGATGGCAGTGGTGCAATCAGCGAGCTGGACGAGGTGGAGATTTCAGAGCGAGTCGATGAGAAGAGCCGCGACAAGCCTCCCTTTATGATTGCGGGCGCAGCATCGGCAACGTACGGCACGTCAAAATACATGGATGGAGACGCTTTCACCATAGATCGGTTTCAAATGGCCAAAGCCGGCATCAAGACGACGGGCCTATCGTTCGGTGAGTGGAACAGAGTTCAAGGTCAGCTCAGTCTGTTCAAATGCAACCGTACCGCCGTCACCGACGTCGTGATGCCCGCGTCCGGCTTTAAGATCATTCAGAAGGTGACGAACGATAAGGCCGCACCTGGCTTCAGACACCAAACTTTCCATGTGCCGGCCTCGATAATCGTCGAAGGTCGGTCAGCTTCCGCGGGTTGGGGCACAGCGGAAAGCCTGGTGCATCGACTGTGAGTGCTCTCCGAAATGCACCCAAGGACGAAGTCACCACGTCCGAACTTCCGGAGCACGTGAAACGCTCTGCGTCCGGGATGGCGACCAAATCGCCAACGCTTCGCCCGCAGGACCGTCCTCGGTGCGAAAAGCTACCTTCAATACGAACACAACGGACCTATCGCGGAGGGCAGCGGATCACCATCCTCACGGCGAGCGCGATTCGCCGGCCGGCGACGTCGTCGAACTCGCGGTCGCGTAGCGCGACGACGGCGGTCTCCGCGCCTACGCCGTAACGGCCGTGAGACGATCGAGCAGCTTCACTAGAGCATCGTACTTGGCCCGGAACCGCACCGGATTGACCACGAAGCGCGCGGTGCTCTCACCGATCTCCTCGACGACGACCAAGTCGTGCTCGCGCAACGTCGTTCCGGTGGCGACCAAGTCCACGATCAGGTCGGCGAGGCCGACCAGTGGACTAAGTTCGACCGAGCCGTGCAGCGGGATCAGCTCGACCGGCAAGTCGCGCTCGGCGAACCACGTTTCCGCCGTGCGCGTGAACTTCGTGGCGACGCGCAGGAACGTCGGGTACGGCGCGCCCTCGTGGTAGCGGTCGATCCGGCGGCCGGCGACGACGAGGCGGCAATAGCCGAAACGCAGATCGGCCAGCTCGGCGACGTTGCGGTCGGTCTCCCAGAGCACGTCCTTGCCGACGATCCCGCAGTCGGCCGAGCCGAACTCGACATAGGCCGGCACGTCGGTCGGGCGCAAGAACAGCAGCGTCGTTCCGTCGCTGGTCGTGACGGTGAGCTTGCGGCCGACGTCGGCAGGAACGTCGATGCCGGCGGCGCGCAAACGTTCGGCGGACTCGGCGAACAGCGCGCCCTTGGGAACTGCGATCGACAGGCCGGACTCGGGCGGCGGAATCGGCCGGCTCATCGCGCGTCCCAGTTCGACGGCGTGCGGGGTACCGGCAGTCCGCCCGCGCGAGGGCCGACCCGCAACTCGCGCACGGTGCCGTCGAGCGCGATCACGACGCGCGGGATGTCGTACGCCCGCGCTTCTTCGAGCAGCGCCTCGTCGCCGAGCGTCGAGCCCGCGTAGCGCACGACGTTCCCGGCTGCCCGCTCGCGCGCCGCGACGACGTCGGAGCCGGCGACGAGAACGTCGATCCGGTGGCGCCGCCGCCGCACGTGCTTGCCGCGCCGTTCGAGCGCGATCAGCAGCCGCTCGACGCCGGCCGTCCAGCCGACCGCGCCGACGTCGAACCCGAACCGCGGCAGCAGCGAGTCGTAGCGCCCGCCACCGCACAGCGAGAACCCGATCTCCTCGACGTAGCCTTCGAACAAGAACCCGGTGTAGTAGTCGAGGTCGCGCAGCAGCGCGAAGTCGACCGTCACGCGCGATCCGTAGCCGAGCGCGGCCGCCCGTCGCAGCATCTCGTCGAGCCCGTCGAGCGCGGCGCGCGACTCGGGGGTCGCGCAAATCGAACGCGCCGCGTCGATCGCCTCGTGACCGCCGCGGCGCTGCGCGAACTCGACCAGTGCGGGCCGCTCGAAACGCCGCAGCGCGACGAGGTTGCGGGTCTTCATGTACTCCTTGGCTTCGCGCGCCGCATCGTCGTCCAGTCCGACGCCGGACAGGATCCCGTCGACAACGCGGGCGTCGTTGACGTCGAAGCACGCGTCCGGCAATCCGATCTCGTCGAGCGCCTCGATCGCCATGAACAGCGTCTCGGCATCGGCGTCGATCCCCGGCGCGCCGATCAGCTCGACGCCGGCCTGCGTCAGCTCGCGCATCCGCCCCTCCTGGGGCTGCTCGTAGTACCGAAACACCGCCGCGACATAGGCCAGCCGCAGCGGCAGCGGGATCTCCCGCATCCGGGTCGAGACCAGCCGCGCGACCGGCGTCGTCATCTCGGGCCGCAGCGCGAGCGCGGTCGAGCGCCGGTCGTTGAACTGGAACAGCAGCTCGGCGGTCTCCTCACCGAGCCCGCGCTCCATCACGTCGAACCGCTCGATGATCGGCGTCTGCAGCTCTTCGTATGCCCAACGGCCGAACACCGCGCGCAGCTGCTGTTCGATCTCGCGCTTGCGCGCCAGCTCGTGCGGCAACCAGTCGCGAACCCCGGCCGGCAGCCTCACTTCGGTTTCGACCGCTTTAGTATTGTTATCGAATCAACCGCAGCTGCCAAGTCGGAGACGGTGCGTCTTCCAATACGAAACCTTTCTTTGCGTTTACTATCGTACGGGCGACGGTCAGCGACGACATCTCCGCACCACGCTTCAGTCACACAAGCTTCCGCTAGTGACGCTAAGCTTCGTCGTCGCCGCTCCTGCACTGACATCACATACACCCCAATGCCCGCAGCTATGTCATCTGCAACCAGCACGTCATCATCAAACTCAACTGGATCATCGTCCCGATCCATATTGTAAAGCTCCTCTTCGTTAATGATACGGACAGTATCTCGGTGTCTCGCCCATTCAAATACCGCATCAACGCTGAGGTATTGATCGCCGTTCTGCGCGACCGGGAACCCACAAACGTCTATCCCGAGACCAGCAAGCTGGCGGGCTATATTCAACTCTTCAGCCGGGCCAAGCGAAACGCTGCGCAACAACTGAGCTTGCTCAGTCGCCCATTTCTGAAGGACGTCCATCGGTACAGCGATCTCTGCAGAATCTCTGGCCGCCTTCGTCGGTACCCCGAGCAGATAACCGAAAAACCACGGCGAATAACCTAAACTTAATCCACCCTGCGTGATCAGTACGCCGCCATCCGCCGATCCGTAGTCGATTCCGGTGAGCGCTGCGCGGCCTAGTAAGTTCCCGCGACCGTCACGAAGCGGTCGAATGTTGTCGACGTACTTTTCCCAGGTTTCAGAAATAACGTCTGTCTCGCGAAGAAGTGCGCGGCGGGCCAATTCGCGGTTTGACGCCGAGTCGAGGTCGACCGCAGGAACGGTAACCGTAGTACCACGATCTACTACGATCACTGGAACGGCACCAAAAGGCAGTACATAGCGGACAATGTCTGCCAAACTTGGCTCCGCCGTGAGCTGGCTATGCCGCCTCCTTCCGCTACGAAGAGTGTGATTGCACTGAAATCGCACCTTTGTGCCTGGCAGTTGCCGCTCTTGATTCGCCTCGGCCGAACGTAGGAGTGGTCGCTTCTTCAAGGCATCTTGGAACTCAAGAACCAGGGTATCCCCGGGCACCGCGCTGTAAAAACGCGACTCTACCGTCACCACATCGATAAGCATAAAGATCGAAAAGAACCCGATTCCAAATTTCCCGGCAGCGCGGTACACCGATTCGGCAAGGTCAGGCAGATCGTTGGCGAGCCGTGCGGAATTCCAGAGTGACGTTCCGAAATTCAGTAGACCGTGCATAACGGTGCTCCGCGTCATGCCGATTCCGGTATCATCAATTGTATATGTTGCCAGCTCGCCCTGCGGCTCTTCAGCCGTCACTCGGAGTCTACCGAGATTACCTATCTCAGGCGCGATGACTTTGAGGGCCCTCACGGCGTCGACGCCATTCTGAATAAGTTCACGAAAGGGCACTATATCATCGTCGCCATATAAGGCGCGGCCACCGAGCGCCTCGATAACGCCGGCGACATCTTCAATCCGCGGATAAGCGTCGACCGGAATCCAATCGATGGGTTCGATCAATTGAGACAATGCCTGTGGATCGTGCGCACCGAACACGCCACGTGCCGCAAAACGAGCTCCCTCGCCGCGCGTGAGCAGAAAACGATCAACGTCGAGCAATTCTCTGTCGATCATGTTTATGGTGTCATAGCAAAGCCACCAAGCAGATGCCTCGTCTCTTGGAAAGCCGCGAGGCGTTGTAAAAACAAGACGGTCGCCCTCAATACGCGGATGTCCCAGCCGATCCTGGAAGATCCAGTGGTCTCTCGAGGAACCCGTCACCTCGCGGGCTATTCTTAGGAGCGCGGGCGCGCGACGTTGATCGACGTGTGCCGCGTCAGAACACCGAAGAATTGCGGCGACCTTCAACACGTCAATTGTCCACGCGGGCGGCAACGAACTTGGCGCGTTTTCGACCTTCGAAAGTTCTGCCTTTACTCGTTCAAACGGCCACCAGTGACTGTACGCGATCCGGCCAATGAGAGGACCGAGCAAATATCGAAGCTCCTGATCCTCAATGAGCCAGAAGGTCTCTTTGGTTCGACCGTCGGTCCATTGAGCACTCGGCAGCGACTCAGCATACTGCGCATGTGTATCACGCAATACGAGTCTTAGGGCCTGGTCCTCAACACTGACGGTTCCACGAGCGTCAGCATTCTGTACTACCGCTAGAGCCCTACGGAACGCATCCGACGACTTTAGCGCATCAAGTCCCTCGGCATGCGCAGCCGCACCCATTCCTAAATCGTGAATCAGAAAAGCGCCTCCAAGAACGAAGGCTTCGAGGCTGTTGACTTGAATCGCGTCACCAACTATCGTGTCAGCGATTTGCCAGAGTGCGTCTAGATGAGTGACGTCGTGAACAGTGAAATCTGGTAGATCACGAGCTATATCCTGAGCAAGCAGTGCTGCGTTCGCGCGAAATCTCGTATACGCTTCGCGCAGTCGTTCGCGCGGCGCCGCGGAGGGGTCGCCGTCTCGGGGCGCCAGGCTGGAGGTCCAGATCCTAGTTGTCCTAATCTCGCTCGAGAGTTCAATCGTCACGGCGAACCTTCTCGGACGTTGGATTCGCCGACGATCGCGACGAGGCGCTCGCGGACGCGGCGATCGTCGGCGACGCCGCGCTGGACGGTCGCGCCGTTGATGTGCAGCACGAGCGGCGTCGTGCCGGCCCACTCTTCGAGCAACGTCGCGAGCCGGTCGACGTGCTCGCGCGCGGTGACGGTCACATGCCAGCCGTCCGGTGACGACAGCGCCGGACGCGGCATCGACCGCAGCGCCGCGTTGCGGTCGAACGGCTGTACCTCGTTGACCGAGACGTTGAGCTCGAGCGGAGCCTCTTCGCCGGGGGTCGAGCCGCGGCGCTCGCGCAGCCGCAGCCGGCCGCCGACGATCACGATGGCGTCCTCGACGAACCGCGCTTGTAGATCGGCGTACTGCTTCGGGAAGACGACGCACTCGATCGCGCCGGTCGTGTCTTCGACCGTCGCGACCAGCATCTGCGCCTGGGCTTTGGTGAGCGTCCGGCGCACGGCCGTGACGAGGCCCGCAATCTTCACCGGGCTCTCGTCCTCGAGGTCGCGCAGGTCCCGAACGGCGACGGCCCCGGTGCGGGCCAGCGCCTCGGTGACTTCGGCCAACGGATGACCCGAGACGAAGATCCCCAGCGTCTCCTTCTCCCACGCCAGTTGCTCCATCGTCGACGGCGTCGGTAGCTGCCGCAGCGACGGTTTGAGGGCCGGGTGCGGCTCCTCGATCATGCCGAACAATGAGCTCTGGCCGAGCTCGCGGTCCCGCGCCTCGCGGGCTGCGACCTCGAGCGCGCCGTCGAGAGCGTCGAGCAGCTGGGCGCGATTCCCCGGCAGCGGGTCGAGCGCGCCGCACTTGATCATCGCCTCATAGACCTTGCGGTTGACCGCCTTGACGTCGACCCGGTTGACCATGTCGTACAGGTCGACGAACAGTCCGCCGGCGTCGCGCGCGTCGAGGATCGCGCGGACGGCGCCTTCGCCGACACCTTTGACCGCGGCCAGCCCAAAGCGAATCTCCGTGCCGACCACTGCGAAGTCGACTAGCGAGGCGTTGACGTCCGGCGGCAGCACCGGGATCCCCATCTTCTTCGCCTCGTCGATGTACTCGACGAGCTTGTCGGTCTTGTCGCGTACCGACGACATCAGCGCCGCGAAGTACTGCAGCGGATAGTTCGCCTTGAGGTACGCCGTCTGGTACGCTAACCAGCCGTAAGCGACGGCGTGGGCTTTGTTGAAACCGTAGCCCGCGAAGGGTTCGATGAACGCAAAGACGCGTTCGCCCAGCTCAGTCGACACGTCGTTTGCGACACAGCCCGCGATGAATTTTTCCTTATAGTATGGAATCTTGTCCTTTTGCTTCTTACCGACGACCTTACGCAGCTCGTCAGCCTCGCTCATCGAGAACCCGGCAATATCCCGCGCTATGCGCAGGACCTGCTCCTGGTAACAGTTGTGGGAAACAGCGCCATTAGCAATAAAGTAGGGAGCCTCCTGATCTTCCATCTGAATGTCGAAGCAGTCGTCATGTCCAATCTCCTCGATTGAATCTATGAAGACGGGACGCGTGTCGCCGAGATATAGTTTCTCATACGACTTTGTGTACGTCTCCCAAAAGGCTGGAATCCGCCGTAGATAAGCGCTCCGCAGCTGGACCGTAGTGAACACTGACCGCGACACCCGAGCGAGGCATTTTCGAGCCGTTCTATCGGCAACTGCGACAGAGACGCTCAACCGCTTGCTCAAGTCCGAGCTTAGGACCGGGAGCGCACTTCGCTGGCGCTCGCGTTTGTAATGCTTATTCGGTAGGAGCGGCATGCCGACGAGCTGCGTAAAACGCGAGCGGTCAACGATGTAGACTGCCGTCTTTCGGACGTAGAAGCCGATCTTTAATGAACCAAGCAATTGGCCGACCTGCCGTACAAGTTCCGGAGAGGTCGAGCGGAAGTAGATGTTTGCCCCATACGTCCCGTCGCTGTCCCACAGACCCTTGAGGAGCGCAATCCGGTCGGGCTGAACGAGGCTGGTCGAACGCAGAGGCAGGCACTTCGCCTCGCAAGTTACTTCCCACGAGCGGTCGCCGTAGGTCTCATCAAGCCAAAGATTGAGCGGCGTAGGCTTTGGACCCCTACTGAATGCCGCCCGCACGTACCATGCACGGGTGTTTTGATACACCGTCGTCCGCGCGCCGAAGGCTTCGCGGAAACGGCGTGCAAGTTCCTCGGCATTCTCTCGGGTCCCGCAAGTAACGTACTTTGAACTTGCCTTGAGACTGCCGTCGCCGACGAGCATTCCTAGCAGATAAGCTCGGTCCTCGCCGATCGTCCAACCGGGTTGCGTGCATGGGAACGCCCACGCCTCGAACAGTATCGATCGCGGCTCCGAGTACAGATAGCTGCACCGGCGCTTGTACGCCGAGTTGACGTGGAGATCGCGAGCCATGATGTCGCCGGCCGGCGTCGGGAAACGATGATCCTCCGAGCACTCGATCACCGTACCGGTCGAGAGCGTGATTCGCAGGAGCTTCTTCTTGCCGCTGGACCAGACGTTTGCAGCTATGCCCGGCCGCACGGTGCCTTTGTCGAAAGTCAGGATCGCGTCGCCAGCCCGTACGCTTTCAATTGGCTTCATCGTGCCACCAGCGTACCAAATGAGTGTGCCAACACGTAGGCACGCAATCCCATATGTTTCCGTGAGAATTGGTTCGAGCTTCGGGTGAATGTAGGACGGAATCTTACGGCCGTGCTTGCCGGCGATGAAGTCCGGAATCCATTCCATCGGGCCTGGACGGTACAGCGCGACGAGGGCCACGATGTCCATCAGCCCCGAGGGCTTAAGCTCGACGCAGACGCGCTTCATGCCCTCGGACTCGAGCTGGAACATGCCGAGGGTGTCGCCGCGGCCGATCATCTCGTACGTCTTAATGTCGTCGTCGGGGATCGTCGCTACGTCGAACTCGGGATTGACCGTGCGGCGGATCTCGTCCATCGCGGCCTTCATCACAGTCAGGTTCCGCAAGCCCAAGAAGTCCATCTTGAGCAAGCCGACTCGTTCGACGACGTTCATGTCGTATTGGGTGTTGATCCCGTCGTCGCCGATCTTCACCAGCGGGACGTGTTCGGTGAGCGGGTGCTTTGAGATCACGACGCCGGCGGCATGGGTCGACGCGTTGCGCGCGAGGCCTTCGATCGAGGCGGCGGTGTCTAGCAGCTTCCGTATCTGTGGATCGTGGCTGTAGAGTGCGCCCAGTTCGGGGATCTGCTTGAGGGCCTGAGGGATGGTCAAGCCGGTCGGTCCCGACGGTACGAGCTTCGCTACGCGGTCGACGTCCGGCAGCGGAACGCCCAGCGCGCGCCCAGCGTCCCGGATCGCCGCACGAGCGGCCATCGTACCGAACGTAACGATCTGTGCGACGCGGTCCTTGCCGTACTTGTCGATGACGTAGCGAATCACTTCGTCGCGCCGCTCGACGCAGAAGTCGGTGTCGATGTCAGGCATCGAGATGCGATCGGTATTGAGAAAGCGCTCGAAGATCAGACCGAATTTGAGCGGGTCGAGATCGGTGATGCGCAGGCTGTACGAGACGACCGAACCGACCGCCGATCCGCGGCCCGGCCCGACCGGGATGTCCTTGTCGCGCGCGTACTTGATGAAGTCCCAGACGATGAGGAAGTACGACGCGAAGCCCATCGTGCTGATGACGCCGAGCTCGTAGTCGAGGCGCTCGCGCAGCGCCGCATCGTTCGCGGCGCGCTCGGCACCGTAGCGTTCGACCAGCCCCTTCTCGCAGACTAGCCGCAGGTAGTCCTCCGCCGACATCGCGATCTCGCGCTCAGGCTCGCCGTCGAACAGCGTCCCCCCGGGCGCGCCGTCGAACAGCGTCCCGCCCATCACGCTCCCGGCGCCGGCGACATCCACGGCGCCCGGTAAGGCCGCAGCGCCGGCAAGCACGCCGGCGACGTCTTCCGCCGGCGTCTTCGGCACGGGGTAGTCCGGCAGGTAGAAGACCTTCTTCGGGATCGTGATGTCGATCCGCTTGACGATCTCGAGCGTGTTGTCGCAGGCCTCGGGGATGTCGGCGAACAGCTCGCGCATCTCGGCCGCCGACTTCACGTAGAACTGGTCCGAGAAGAACTTCATCCGGCTGGTGTCCTGCACGGTCTTGCCGGTGCCGATGCAGAGCAGCACGTCGTGGGCCTGCGCGTCGCCCTGGTCGAGGTAGTGCGAGTCGTTGGTCGCGACCAGCGGGTAGTTCAGCTCGCGGGCCAGCTTGATGAGCCCGGCGTTGATCGCGTCTTCTTCAGGCATTCCGTGGCGCATGATCTCGACGTAGAACCGGTCGCCGAAGATCTCGCCGAACACCAGCGCGTGCTTCTTGGCGGTCTCGTAATCGTTCTTCAGCAGCGGCGCCGACACCATCGACGACATGCAGCCCGACAGCGCGATCAGCCCCTCGTTGTGCGCGGCCAGCAGATCGAGGTCGATCCGCGGTTTATAGTAGTAACCCTCGAGGAAGCCCTTGGAGATCAGGGTGGTGAGGTTCTTGTAGCCGACGTCGCTGGCGGCCAGCAGCGTGATGTGGGCCTCGTCACGGACGGTCTTCTCGAACCGCCCGCGCGGGGCGAGATAGGCCTCGCAGCCGATGATCGGCGTCAGGCCCTTGTCCTTGGCGGCGTCGTAGAACTCGACCGCGCCGAACATCACGCCGTGGTCGGTGAGTGCGATCCCCGGGGCGCCTTCCTTGACCGTCTTCTCGCACAGGGTGTCGACGCGACAAGCCCCGTCGAGCAGCGAGTACTCGCTGTGAACGTGGAGATGGACGAACGAGCTCAACGAAAAGGCAACCTACGACGGAGACGGGCGCGGCAACGCACCTGATGTTACCGGGGAGCCCGCGCGGCACCCTGCGCTCTACGACCCGGCGCCGCGGAGAGCGGTTCCCGCCTGGCCGGCGTACGCTCGGCCGCCACGGCGGTTCGAGAACGGTCGCCCGGAGGGGTTATCGTTCGAGCGTGCGACGAAGGTGGTGCGTCGCGGAAACGGCTTCCGGCTACACTCTCGGGTGATACAACCCTCGTCCAAGGGGCGCGAACAAACAAGGTGATCAAGCACGACATCGTGGTCGTCGGCGGCGGCTTGGCCGGGATGCGGGCGGCCGTTGAGGCGGCCGAGCGCGGCGCGGACGTCGCGATCGTCTCCAAGATGCACCCGGTCCGGAGCCACTCCGGCGCGGCCCAAGGCGGGATCAACGCCGCGCTGGGCAACCGCGAGGACGACTCGCCCGAGAACCACGCCTTCGACTGCGTCAAGGGCGCCGACTATCTGGGCGACCAGGACGCGATCGAGGCCATGGCCGAGGACGCGCCCCGCCAGATCATCTGGCTCGAGCACCGGGGCTGCATCTTCTCCCGCATGCCCGACGGCCGGATCGCCCAGCGCCCGTTCGGCGGCGCCGGCTCGGCCCGGACCTGCTTCTCGGCCGACGTCACCGGCCTCGTCATCCTGCACACCCTGTGGGAGCAGCTCGAGCGGTTCGGGGTCAAGGTCTACGAGGAATACTTCGCCACCGCGCTGTGCGTCGAGGACGGCGTCGGCAGCGGCCTGGTCGCCTACAACATGCGCAACGGCGAGCTCGAGCTGGTGACCGCCAAGGCGACGATCTTCGCGACCGGCGGCCTCGGCCGCGTCTACCGCAAGACGACCAACGGCTACGCCTCGACCGCCGACGGCACCGCGATCGCCTACCGCGCCGGAATCCCGCTGATGGACATGGAGTTCGTCCAGTTCCATCCGACGTCGCTCAAAGAGAACGGCGTGCTGCTGTCGGAAGCGGCGCGCGGCGAGGGCGCGTACCTGCTCAACAAAGACGGCGAGCGGTTCATGTTCAAGTACGCCCCCAACAAGGGCGAGCTGGCGTCGCGCGACGTCGTCAGCCGCGCCGAGTGGACCGAGATCATGGAAGGCCGCGGCATCGACGGCTGCGTCCTGCTCGATCTGCGCCACCTCGGCCGCGAGAAGATCCTCGAACGCCTGCCGCAGATTCGTGAGCTCGCGCTCGACGCGACCGGCAAGGACGCGGTCGACACGCCGATCCCGATCCTGCCCGGCATGCACTACGCGATGGGCGGGATCGAGACCGACAAGTTCGGCGCGACCCGCATCCCCGGCGTCTACGCCGCCGGCGAGTGCGCCTGCGTCTCGGTCCACGGCGCCAACCGCCTGGGGGGCAACTCGCTGCTCGAGACGATCGTCTTCGGTGCCCGTTCCGCGCAGCACGCCGCCGAGTACATCAAGGGCGTCGACGTCAAGCCGAGCGAGAAGACGCTGGCCTCCGAGCGCGCGCGCATCGACGGCATCCTGGCGCGCACCGGCGGCGAACGCCACAGTCACGTGCGCAAGGCGATCAACGACGCGATGAGCGACCACGCCTTCATCTTCCGCGACGAGGCCGATCTCAAGGCCGGGATGGACGAGCTGCGCCAGGCCCGCGAGATGGCGACGACCATGACCGTCCAGGACAAGTCCAAGACGTTCAACACCGACCTGATCGGGCTGCTCGAGACCGAGTGCCTGATGGACATCGCCCAGCCGATCATGCTCGGCGCGATCAACCGCCAGGAGTCGCGCGGGGCGCAGGCACGCACCGACTTCCCGGAGCGCGACGACGAGAAGTGGATGGTCCACACGCTCATGCGGTATAAGGGCGCCACGACCGATCCCGAGCCCGACTACTCGCGCAAGGTCACCGTCACCAAGTGGCAGCCCACGGTCCGGAGCTACTGAGTTACACTATGGCCTACACCCTCGACATCTTCCGCTTCGATCAGGCGACGGACGAGGTTCCGCACCGCGACCGCGTCGAGATCACCGAGCTGCCCGACACGGTCACCGTGCTCGACGCGCTCGAGCACGCCAAGGCCGAGATCGACGGCTCGATCACGTTCCGGCGCTCGTGCCGCTCGGCGATCTGCGGCTCGTGCTCGATGAACATCAACGGCACGACGGGCCTCGCGTGCAAGACGCCGGTGCGCACCGTGCTCAAGTCCGACCGCACGATCGCAGTCGACCCGATGCCGAACTTCCAGCCCATGAAGGACCTCGTGGTCCACATGGACCCGTTCTGGGACAAGTACACGCGCCTCAAGCCGTACTTGCAGCCGGCCGACAAGGACGAGGATCACCCGACCGAACGTCGCGTCTCGCCCGAGGACATGAAGAAGCTGGTCGCGGTCGCCAACTGCGTGATGTGCGCGACCTGCTACGCGCTGTGCCCGGTGGTCTCGGTCGATCCGTCGTTCGCCGGCCCGGCCGCGATCGCGTACGCGTACCGCTTCATCGAAGACGTCCGCGACAGCAAGCGCAAAGAACGGGCCGGTCAGATCAGCGACGACTACCTGTGGCTGTGCGCCCACTGCTATGCGTGCTCGTACTGTCCCAAGCACGTCGACCCGCACGACGACATCATCGCGGTCAAGCGCGCGACGATCGAGGAGGGGCTCACCGACGAGCCCGGCCCGCGCCACGCGCTGGTCGTCGCGAAGACGGTCAAGGCGACCGGGATGCTGCACGAGACCGAGGTCATCCAAGGAACGGTCGGGCGGTTCAACATCCGCGGCCTGATCAAGGTCGCGCCGCTCGGGATCCGTTTGGCGCTGGCCGGCAAGCTGCCGCCGATGTTCCTCAAGCCCGTTCCCAAGGTCGACGAAATCCGCACCATCTTCGACACCCTGGAGGCTCCGACGTACTGATGACCGCCACCCTGGACAAGCCCGTCATCAAGGGCACGTCGAAGTCGGCGCAGATGCGCAAGTACGGGTTCTTCCCGGGTTGCGTCGCCAAAGAATCGTGCAAGGAGCTGTTCAACTCGACGATGCTGCTGGCCGATAAGCTCGGGATCGAGCTGGTCGAGCTGACCGCCGCGTCGTGCTGCGGCGCGTCGGTGCTCAACGACACGAACCGCGACGTCGCGCGCGTGCTCAACGCGCGCACCTACGCGCAAGCCGAAGCGCTCGGTCTCGACGACGTCATCACGATCTGCTCGACCTGCACCGGCCACATGCGCGCCGCGAACAAGGAGCTGCTCGAGGACGAAGGCCGGATGGGTCAGGCCAACGCGATCCTCGGCAAGTTCGGCGCGAAGTACGACGGCACGGTCATGGTTCGTCACCTGCTGTGGCTGCTGATCGACGACATCGGGCTCGACGAGCTCCGCAAGATGGTCGTGAAACCGCTGCGCGGTCTGAAGGTCGCGGCGTTCTACGGCTGCCACATCATCCGCCCGGAGTCGGTCAACGGCTGGGAGTCGGCGCGCAACCCGCATTCGCTCGAAGACTTGATCGTCGCGCTGGGCGGCGAGGCCGTCGATTACGCAGGCAAGACGCGCTGCTGCGGCTTCCACATCCAGCTCGAGAAGGATGGCGTCGCCGCCAACATGGTCGGCCAGAACATGCGCATGGCCAAGGACGCCGGCGCGGAAGCCGTCATCACGCCGTGCCCGCTCTGCCACCTCGCGCTCGACGGCTACCAGGCCGACTCGGCCGCGCGCTGGGGCCGCACCGACCTCCCGATCTTCCACCTGCCGCAGCTCGTCGGGCTCGCGCTCGGGATCGACCCGTCGACGCTCGGCATGAACAAGCACATCATCACCCCGGGCCTCGTCCTCCAAGAACACGACCTCGCCCCCGCCCACGTCGCGTAACGAACGACGCTGAAGGCGACGAAGGCGCCGCAGTCGCGGCGCCTTTTCCATGCTCACCGCTGCGCCGCAGGAAGCGCAAAGCGCGTCGTGTATCATCGCCCTACCGTCAGGGGGGAAACGGACGTATGATGCACCGCGCGATTCGAGCGACACTGGGTTTCCTTCGGTCTGCGGCCGGATCACGCTCGCAGCTGCAGCCGGAGATGCTCGTGACCCGGGAAGGCGGCGGCCCTCCGATCACCTTTGACGTGCCGCCCGGCTGGGAGCACCAGCTCGTCTACCAGTTTCCGTACGCCGAAGGCGATAAGGTTCAGTTCGAGAAGGTCGTGGCATTGGAGGATGCGCTGGTCGAGGCGACGTCTGATCTGTCGGTGGCGTTGGTCTATGGGCTGGACGCCGGTTCCGGCGAGATGAACGTCTTTCTGTTGACCACCGACCCGCATCAGGCGCATGACCGCCTGGCGCCGGTCGTCGAACGCAGCGACGCCGCTCGCGCCGGTTTCCGCGCGGGCTGGCGCGATCTCGATCGGACCGAATACGAACTGTTGTGGCCGCCCGGCGGTCCACCGTTCCAAGTCGTGTAGCGCGCCGTGGACGATCCGGCGGTGCCGCCCCAACGCGGCGATTGGAAGTACAAGCTGGCATTTCGGTTTCCGCTCCCGAAGCGCGGCGGAGAGCGGCTCTTCACTCTCGTGTTCGCGCTCGGCAGTCGGATCCGCGCCGCGCTTCCCGATGAAGCTTCGGCGACATATCAAGACGCCGCTTACGATGGAGAGACGGTCGCGCTCACCATCCTAACCGACACGCCGAAGGCGACGTTCAAGCTGCTTCGCCAAATCGTCGAGCGGCACGCGGCCGGCGTCGGCTACGAGGTGGCGTACCGCCGGCTCAAAACGCGCGAATGGACGACGTTGCGGCAGACTGACAAGGTCGACTCGGACGAGCCCGAGTGGACCCACCACCTCGTCTATCAGTTCGGCCTCGTCGACGGCGACCTCGCGCAGTACGACGACGTCATCGCGCTCGAAGACCAGCTCATCGAAGCGATCGACGACGGCAAGCCGATCGCCGTCGTCGATGGACACGACTCGGGCGCCGGCGAGATCAACATCTTCGTGCTGACGAACGCGCCGCGGGAAGCGTTCGAGCGCCTGCGGCCGATCGTCGACCGCTCCGCGGCTGCTCGGAGGAGCGGCTATCGGGCCGCGTATCGCCGTCTCGACGGCGATGCATACCACGACCTCTGGGCGGCTGACGACGCGCCGCCGTTCAGGGTGGACTAGGTGCGGCCGTTGCGGCGTTCTTCGACGAACCCGCCCCAGTAGATCAGCGCGACGAGCGCCACCGACATGATCACGAGCAGGATCGGGATGAGATAATAGTCGGGCACGCGGTCTCCTTTGAGATTGGGCTTCGCGCGTACAGCGGGCCGCCCTGCCGGCTCGCTCCGTTGTGCCCCGGCGGAGCCGGGCGGAAACGGCGCCGATGTTCCGCGCTCAGCGTCCGTCGATGGACGGACGCGCAGGAGGGAAGGCAGCCGGGCCGCGTAACGCTCGCGGAGCGATGAGCTCCACGCTGCACGTGCCTGCCATCCCCGGCGACCGGCCGGAGAGCGGCGTCAAGGCGCCGATGCGCAACCGGCCGCGGCCCGATCTGCCCGGCGAACGGCGCGAGATCGTCGCGCGTCGTCGCTTGTTCGTCGCGGCCGGCCTCGACGATGCGACCCGCGCGACGTGCGCAATTGCCGCGCAACGCCTGCGCGCGACGGGTTGGACCGGCCGCTGGGTCGATCCGGCGAACTATCACGTCACCGTCGCGTTTCTCGGCAGCGTCGACGAGGATCTCGTCGACGACGTGCTCGGGGTGCTGCGCTCGGTCGTGCCGCAGCTGCGCGCGCTCGACGTTCCGCTCGACGCACTCGGCGGTTTCCCCAACGCGCGCCGCGCGCGCGTCGCCTGGCTCGGACCGTCGGAGCCGATTGCCGAGTTCACTGAACTGTGCCGTCTGGTGCGCGTCGCGCTGTCGGAGCTGGAGCTGCCGATCGACCAGCACGCCGAGCCGCACGTCACGCTGGCCCGGGCGGTCGGCCTGGCCGGCGAGCTGCCGTGGATCGAGCCGCCGCCGGCGACCCTGCTGCGCGTCGACGCGCTGACGCTCTGCGCATCGGTCACGGCGCCCGGCGGCGCGCGGTACGACGCGTTGGAGTGGATGCCGCTGCCCGGCGTCGAGGACGACGCAGCGAACCCGAGCGCATAGGCCCGGGTCCTGCTCGGGTTGCGCTAGCCGCCGGCGCGGCGCACGGTGCGCAGCCTAGCGGCGAAGATCAGGAGCGCGACGAGGATCAGCACGACGCCGACCCACGGCATCTCGCTGTCGGTGTCGGCGGAGTAGTCGGGCGCATCCGCCGTCTCGGCCGTAATTCCGCTCGACGCGACGCGCACGAGCGTCGTCCCGAACAGCTGCGCGCGCGCCGGCGCGCCGGATTGGACGCTCTCGACGAAGACGTCGCCGGCGCTCCCGACCAGTTGACCGTCGTGGAAGGTGCCGTCGGCAAAGCGGAGCGCGACGAACGCCGTTTGCGGGCGTGTCCGGCCGCCAAATCCGTGCTGCCGCATCTCTGCGACGAGGACCGTCGCCGTGACGACACTGCAGGCACCACGCTTCGTCACCGCGGCGAGGTTCGATCCGCAGCTCGGATCGGCACGAAACGTCTGCGCCGCGACGCTGTCGGACGGCGCCAGCTCCCGTCCGGCGACGATCATCGCGACGCCGCACGCCACGAACAGCGCGATGAAGAACATCGTCGCACAGCCGAACCTCGGCGCCGCGCGCGGCGCCGGCGACCCGCCGGTCAGGGTACCCGGCCTGCGATCAGACGACTTCCTTGGGCGCCGCGACCCAGCTGCGGAAGTACTGGCGGTCTTCGATGCCGGCAACCGTTTCGGCGATGCGCAGCGGACCGTACGCGTCGATCGCCACCGCCAGCTCGTCGGTCGCCGTCTTGCCGAGCGACGCTTCGACCGCACCCGGCTGCGGGCCGTGCGGCGCGCCCGCCGCGTGCAGCGTGACCGAACGCTCCTCGATCCCGCGGCGCGACATGAAGTTTCCCGACGCGTAGTAGATGATCTCGTCGCAGTCGACCGACGCGTGGTTGTACGGCGCCGGAATCGCCAGCGGATGGTAGTCGAACAGGCGGGGCGCGAACAGGATGAACGCGGCTCCCGGCGCGTCCCAGATCTGGTGCGACGACGGCGGCTGGTGCAGCTTCCCGGTCACCGGTGCGAACTCGTCGGCGTTGAAAGCGAACGGATAGCAGTAGCCGTCCCAGCCGACGACGTCGAACGGATGGTTCGCGACGACGTACTTGGCATGGCGGCCCTTGGCGGTGATGCGCACGTCGAACTCGCCGACCTCGTCGACCGGATCCTGCAATACCGGCGCCCGGAAGTCGCGCTCGTAGTACGGCGCGTGCTCGGCGAGCTGGCCGAACTCGTTGCGGAACTTGCGCGGGATCGTGATCTGGCCCGACGACTCGGCGACGAACAGCGACGTCGCGCTGTGCGGCTGCAGCCGGTACGTGGTGCCCATCGGCACGTACAGGTAGTCGTGCGCGCGGTACGGGAGCGACCCGAAGGACGACTCCAGTACGCCGTTGCCCGACTGCACGAACAGCATCTCATCGCCGCTCGCGTTGCGAAAAAAGTACGACATCGGTTCGGTGACGACCGCGGTCGAGAGGACGATGTCGTCGTTGCCGACCAGCGGCACGCGGGCCTCGACCGCGTCGCCCGTCCGCTCGTTGCGACCGGTGAACCAGTGGCGGTTCCGGACCGGGTCGTTGGGCAGGAAGCGAACCATCGGCCGGTCCCAAGGCTGCACGTCGAGCGTCGCGGTCGGAGGCCGCAGATGATACGCGAGCGAGTAGACGCTCTCGAAGCCCTTGGTGGACATCAGCTCTTCGGCGTACAACCCTCCGCTCGGTGTGCGAAACTGGGTGTGCCGCTTCTCGGGCAGCCGCCCCTGGCGGGCGTAGAAGGCCATAGCGAAACCTTCCCTGCGGCTGGGAAGAACCCCGGCTGCTTACTCAAACCGAGGGCGCGCCGGCGTTGCAAGACGCCGCGGCGCAGTCCCAGGAATTCTTATCGGATCACATCCGGCAACGCGGCTAAAGGCGTAGCAGGAATGGGCCTCCAGACGACTCCAAAATACCACCCCGGGAGGTGGCCGATGGGTGTCGGTTCGTTCGACGTTCCGTCCTCGGCTTCGCCGGCGACGCAGAGTCCCGCGGCGTTTCTTCGCTTGGTCGTCGACGCAGCGGTCGTCGCCAGCATCGTCGTCGACCGCGCCGGCCACATCGTCTGCGCGAACGCACAGGCCGGGGAGCTATTCGGCTACGCGCCGGAGCGATTGCTCGAGCGCGACATCGAAACCCTCGTGCCGCCACGCTCCCGGCCGCACCATCCACCGTTGCGCGACGGGTTCTTCAGCGCGCCGACGTCGCGACCGATGGGCGCCGGCCGCGATCTGTTCGGCCTGCGCAGCGACGACGTCGAGGTGCCGATCGAGATCGGCCTCAAGCCGATCGAGACAGCCGACGGTTTGTTCGTGCTTGCCGCGATCATCGACCTCACCGAACGCAAGCGCGCCGAGGAACATCAGCGCCTGATCATCGAGGCAGCGAACGCGATGATCATGGTCGACGCTCGCGGCAAGATCGCCATGGTGAATACACAGGCCGAGCAGCTGTTCGGATACGCGCGCGGCGATCTGCTCGGTAAGCCGGTCGACATGTTGGTCCCGGAACGCCTCCGGGCCGGCCATCCGGTCCTGCGCGACGCGTTCCTCGGCCGTCCCACCGCCCGCCCGATGGGCGGCGGTCGGGACCTGTTCGGCCTGCGCAAGGACGGCAGCGAGGTTCCGATCGAGATCGGACTCAACCCGCTCACGACTCCCGAAGGACAGTTCGTGATCGCGGCGATCATCGACATCACCGAGCGGCGCCGGGTCGAGGAGCTCCGGATTCTGAATGCCGGCATGGAGCAGCACAACAAGCAGCTCGCCGCGCTCAACGCCGAGCTCGAGAGCTTCAGCTACTCGGTTTCGCACGATCTCCGCGCGCCGGTGCGCGCCATCTCCGGTTACTCCAACGCGCTCGAAGAAGACTACGGCTCGGCGCTCGATGCGGAAGGAAGGCGGCTGCTGGCGGTCGTCGGAGCGGAGTCTGCCCGGATGGGTCGCCTCATCGACGCCCTGCTCGAATTCTCACGGCTGGGTCGCGAACCGATGCGCACCGAGACGGTTGCGATGACCACCCTCGCGCGTGACGTCGCCGAACGGTACGGCGCCGAAGGGGACGTCGTGATTTCCGTTGGCGAGTTGCCCCCCGTTCGCGGCGACGTCACGCTGCTTCGCCAAGTCTGGGAAAATCTGATCTCCAACGCCGTCAAGTACTCGCAGAATAGCGACGAACCGGCCGTCGTCGTCAGCGGCGAGTCCGAGAACGGGACGCTCCGGTACTCGGTCGCCGACAACGGTGTCGGCTTCGACATGCGCTACGCTGCGAAGCTGTACGGCGTGTTTCAGCGGCTCCATCACGACGACGAATTCACCGGAACGGGCGTCGGTCTCGCCACCGTCAAGCGCATCGTGGAGCGGCACGGCGGTCAGGTCTGGGCGACCGGGGAGGTGGGCAGGGGTGCCCGCTTCTGCTTCTCGCTGCCGGCACATGGCGCGTGACGGTCGTACCGTACGCCGAGGTCGTCCTCGCCGAAGACAGCGCGCTCGATGCGGAGCTCGTCATGCGTGCCATGCGCCGTTGCGACTTCGTGGGCTCGATCCATTGGGTGCGCGACGGAACGGAGTTGCTCGAGTTCCTGCGCTGCGCGGGAACGTTTGCGGCCCGAGACGCGCGCCAGCGTCCCAAGCTCATCCTGCTCGATCTCAAGATGCCGAAAGTCAATGGGCTCGACGTCCTGCGCGCGCTGCGCGACGAGCCCGACGCGCGCGCGATACCGATCGTGATGATCACCTCTTCGGGCGAAGAGCGCGACGTCGTCGAGAGCTATGCGCTGGGCGTCAACAGCTTCATCGTCAAGCCGGTCGAATCGACAGAGCTGAACGAGACGATCGTCGCCATATGCCGATACTGGCTGCGCTTGAACCGCGTACCGGCGAGTTGACGGTGCGCCGCGAGTCGCAGTGACCGGCCCGATCAAGGTCCTCATCGTCGACGACAACGCGTTCGACGCGGAGCTCTCGATGCGCGAGCTGCAACGGTCGGGCGGCAGCTACGAGATTCGCTTCGCGACGCGCGAGAGCGAGTTCCGCTCGGAATTGGCGGTCTTTGCGCCCGACGTCATCCTGTGCGACTTTTCCTTTCCCGATTTCGACGGACTGGCCGCCTTGGAGATCGTCTCGGAACTCGCTCCGCAAACGCCGGTGATCTTCGTGTCGGGGACGATCAGCGAGCAACGGGCCGTCATCGCGGTCCGCCACGGCGCCGTCGACTACGTCCTCAAGCAGAACCTGGCGCGGCTGCCGCACGCCGTGCAGCGCGCGGTCGACGAAGCACGCGAGAAGGCGCGCCGCAGCGCCGCTGAAGCGGCGCTCGATTCCGAGCGTGACCAGATGGCGACCCTGCTCGAGAACGTCGACAGCGCCCTGTCGTCGTACTCGCTCAGGGACTCGACATACCGCTACGTCAGCCCGGGTGCGCAGCGCGTGTATGGCCGGCCGCCCGAGGCCTTCTACCGCAAGGACGACCTGTGGAAGGAGTTCGTCCATCCGGACGATCGCGCGACGTTCGTCGCCGCGCGCAAACGGCTGGCAGCGTCCGGTCGTGTCGAGATCGAGTACCGTGCCGTGCAGCCGGACGGCGCGGTTCGTTGGGTGAATCACCGCGCGACCGTCAGCCGCGATGCCCGCGGCGAGCCCGATTGCATCAACGCCGTGACCACAGACGTCACCGAGCGCAAGGAACAGGAGCGGCAGCTCGAACGGCTGGGTCGCATTCGCGACGTGTTCAGCGCCGTCAACTCGGCGATCGTGCGGATCAACGATCCCGGTGAGATCTCGCGCGAAGCGTGCCGGATCGCCACCGAGATCGGGGGCTTCCCGTTCGCGGCCGTGCTCGTCGTGGATCTGGCCGCGTCGACCGGCCACATCGAAGCGGACGTCGGCGACTTACCTCGCGATGCGATCCGGCGAGCCGTCGACGGCGTCGCGCGCGACCCGGCCGGGGCGCCCGGACTGTTCGCCGAGTCGCTGCGGCGCGCTGCGCCGGCGATCTCGAACGACGTGCGCGCCGAGGACAACGTCGCGACGGAGCCCGACGCGCTGCTGGCGAGCGGCGTCCTGGCCGTCGCGGCTTTCCCGTTCACGATCGACGTCGCGCGAAAAGGAGCGCTGATCCTCGGCGCGCGCGAGGCGAACTTCTTCAGCGAAGACGAGGTCGAGCTGGTCGTCGGGGTCAGCAACAATTTGGGTTTCGCGCTCGAGCTCGCCTCGAAGCGGGAGCGACTGGAATACCTCGCCTACTACGATCCGCTCACCGAGCTGCCGAATCGTTCGCTGGCCCAGGATCGGCTGAAGCAAGAGATCGCCGCCGCCGAGCGCCACGGATGCCGTCTGGCCCTCCTCGTCTTCGACATCCGCCAATTCTCGTACGTCAACACGACGCACGGTGAAGCCGTCGGCGACAACGTCCTCCGACTGCTAGCGGCGCGTCTCCTCGACGAGGTGGGCCCGTCGCGGGTCGCGCGCGTCGCCGGCGACCGCTTCGCGATCATCGTTCCGGAACTGCGCACGATCGACGATGTCACGGCCATCTTGAGCACGGAAGGGCTCAAGCTATTGGCCGAGCCGATCCGCATTGGGGATCGCAGCTTTCGGCTGACCGCGCACGTCGGTTGCGCAGTCTACCCGACCGACGGAACTGACGCACTTTCGCTGTTTCGCAATGCCGACGCGGCGCTTCAGAACGCCAAGAGCTCAGACGCTCCGTACAGCTTCTATTCGCCGGAGCTCAACGCTCGACTGGAGCGCCGTCTCGCGCTCGAAGCGCGCCTCCGCCATGCCGCGGCAGAGCGGCAGTTCATCCTCTACTATCAGCCCAAGGTCGATCTGCGCGACCGCGCGATGACCGGCGTCGAGGCGCTGATCCGCTGGCAGGATCCCGAGCGCCCCGGCGGCTTGGTGCCGCCGGCCGAATTCATTCCCGCGCTCGAGGAGACAGGGCTGATCGTCGAGGTCGGCCGCTGGGCAATCGGCGAGGCCGTGCGGCAACACCACGCTTGGCTCGCCGCCGGGCTCCGAGCACCCCGCGTCGCGGTCAACGTGTCGCCGGTACAGCTGGCGGACGGGCGGCTCGTGCAGGACATCTCGAATACCTTGGCCGCGTTCGACGGCCAACCCGCCATCGACATCGAAGTAACCGAGAGCGGCGTCATGGCGAACATCGGCGAGGCCATCGACACCCTCCGTCAGATTCGCGATCTGGGCGTGGGCATCGCGCTCGATGACTTCGGTACCGGACACTCCTCGCTGTCGTACATCCTTCAGCTTCCACTGAGCACGATGAAGATCGACCGCAGCTTCGTCAACGGCATGACCACCGACGCGGACAAGATGACGATCGTCTCGACCGTCATCTCGCTGGGTCATCAACTTCGCCTGCACGTCGTTGCCGAGGGCGTTGAAACCGACGAGCAGGCGCAACTGCTCGCTCTCCTGCGATGCGACGAGATTCAAGGCTTTCTGATCGGGCGCCCAATGCCGGCGGACGAACTGGCTCGGCTGCTCCCACCGTGCTGAGCATGGCATTTCAGCCGACGAGCGTCCGGCGTGGACGCCCTCCCAACTTGCAGCGGCGGCGCGACATCGTACGCCATGCGCTCGCCGCGTTCGCCCGACATGGGTACGCCGGTTGCACGATGGCCGACGTCGCGGCCCGCAGCCGGGTGAGCAAGACGCTGCTGGTACGTTACTTCGCCCGCAAGGAGCTGCTGCTCGCGGCGGTGGTCGATTACGTGGAGCAGCGCATCGCCGCCGTCGCCGCGGTGCTGCGGGACGCGCCCGTCCGCCACGCCTCGCTGCGCGACTTTCTCTTGCTGGCGGGCAACGTTGAGCTCCACCACGTCGACGAACTTTCCGACTGGTACGCGCTTTGGCTGGCCGGCCTGCCGCTTGAATCCGCCCAGCGATCGCGGCTGCGCAGCGCCGAGGAGGCGATCTGCCATTCGGTCGCCGAGCGCGCGCGCAGCTTCGGGTACTCGAGTGACCCCTACGTGTTCGCGCGCATCTTCGTCGGAGCTCTGCAGTCGCTGGTGCTGATGCAGAACCGCGCGGCCTACGAACCCGCCAGCGCGGAGCTGCGAGCCGTCTTTCTCGACGAGCTGGTCGAGTTCGCGCTACGCGGCCTGTCGAGCCGGCCTCGCTCTTGACGCCGATGAGCGGCGACGCGGACCTGAGCGCGATCGGACTCGATTCGAGCCCGTTGCCGGGTTGGATCTACGACGTCCGGACCTTCGAGGTGCTGGCGGTCAACGACGCCGCGCTCGTGGTTGCGCGCTATTCGCGTGAGGAGCTGCTCGGCACGTCTCTCCTCGACCTCTCCCCCGAGCCGGCCACGCCGCCCTGGCGCCGCTTCCGACGCCGTGACGACCGCCTGGTGGAGGTCGAGATCTGCGCCACCATCCGCATGGCCTTCGCGTCGGCCGAGGCACAGCTCGAGCTGTTCATCGCGCTGGTCGATCCCGCGACGCAACTGCCGAACCTAGCGGCACTGCTGCGTACGCCTTCGTCCGAGAGCACGACGCTCTTGCTCGTGCGCACGGCCTGGAGCGCCGACGCGATCCGCCGCGAGCGAGGTTTCCGCGAGGCGGCCGCGCGGGCCGCGGCCGACGTTATCGAGCAAGTGGTTCCGTCGGGAGCGATGCTCGCGCGCTACAGCGACGACGTCTTCGCGATCCGACTGCGCGGAGGGCGCGCGAGACCGGCGGCGGCGCTGTCGCGCAAGCTGCTGGCCACCTTCGAGCGCCCGATCGTCGTCGAGGGCGGCGAGCTCAGTGCGACACCCATCATCGGCATGGCCGGCGGCGGCACCGACCTAGCCGGACAGGCACGCGACGCCGAGGCTGCGCTGGAGCACGCCGCGGCGACGGGAACGAGCGTCGGAATCTTCGACGACGATCTCGCGGCCGCGTACGAGCGGCGGGCCGTCATCGAGCGCAATCTTCGTCACGCCATCCTCGACGCGCGGGTCACCGTCGTCTTCCAGCCCATCGTCGCGCTCGACACGACCGACGTGGTCGGCGCGGAAGCCCTCATGCGGTGGGACTGCCCGGGGCTCGGCCCGGTTTCGCCGCCGGAGTTCATCACCATCGCCGAGCAGAGCCGAGCGATCCTGCGGCTGGGCGAGTGGATTCTGCGCGAAGCCTGCGCCCAGAACAAGCGCTGGCAGCTGGCCGGCCTACCACCGACCCGCATCACCGTCAACGTCGCGCCACGGCAGATCGCGGAGCGAGACTTCGTCAAGCTCGTCAACGGCGTCCTCGAAGGTACGTCGCTGCCGGCCGGCGCCCTTGAGATCGAGCTGACCGGCACCGCCGCAGTCGGCCGCGACGCGCTGTCGCGACGAGCGCTCGAAGCGCTGCGCCGGCTCGGCGTGCGCGTCGCCATCGACGACTTCGGAAGCAGCTACAGTTCGATCGGCGATCTCGGTTCGGTGCCGGCGGACACCCTCAAGCTCGACCGAGCTTTCGTGCAAGAGCTCGGGACCAATGGCTTCAAGACCGAGGCCGCGCGTGCCGTCATCGGTCTCGCGCACGTTCAGGGGCTGCGCGTCGTCGGCGTCGGAGTCGAGAACGCCGCACAAGTCGCCGCGCTGCGCGAGATGGGCTGCGACGAAGCTCAGGGCTTTTTGCTCGGTGCGCCGACCGATGCGGAGCGTTTCGCCGCTCGGCTCGAGCGCGGCCGGATGCGCCCGGCGGCGGCGCCCTCGCGACCATTGTAAAGATGTTCGGCCGGCGCCGTTGCGCGCAGGAATATCCTTTTTCGACGCGCCGGGGCTGAGCGCGCTCGTCGCTGGAATCGAAGGCGTCCGACACTCATTGTAAAGCGCGCGTAAGCAGACCGGGGTACGGTGCCGACCTCGTAGGACGCCGGTCACAGCCGCGGTTTCTACCCACCTTCGGTTTGTCACCGGCAAGTAAAGCGTCGCGCGAAACGACGCGTTTCAGTCTTTCTCGCACCTGTACGAGCGGCGCAATTTGATGGTCTGCGCGACCACATAATCCTGAAGCGGCGCCGCGCAGCGGGCGAACGACTCGGTGTGACCAAACGCGTGATCGTCGTCGACCAAGTCGACACTCACTTCCGCACCATCCGCGAAATCCGCAACGTCGAGACGTACGCGTTCTCTTCGCCGAAGATCGCGATCGATGCGGCGCGCGTCCTCCGGCCCGACCTCTTCGTGGTCGGCGATCCAACACGGACGTTCGAGATCGACCGCTTTTGCGCAGACCTACGCACGGATGACGAACTGCGCGCGGTACCGGTACTCATCTTGACCGCGGGAACCGACTGTGCCGATCCGGCTCCCGAGGCCAAGTCCGTCGACGCCACGGAGGGCGTCGACGGGCCTCCTCCGTTCTTGCGCATTGATCCGGACCAGCTGCGCGCGCAGCTTCGGCGCATCCTCGACGCCGCCGGATCGCCCTCCCGGATTCCAGCGAAGCAATACGGCGGCGACACGGAGCGTCTCGCACGTCATTGCGATTCTCTCTCGCGGATCGCGTTGATGCGTTCGGTCGACGACGATCACTACATCGAGGCCGTTTTGCGCGAGGCCGCCGAATCGCTGCGCGACGACGTGGGCTTTGCAGCCGCTCTCGTCGAGCTCGACGGTTCCGACTGGGCAGTTGACGCCGCCTACGCGGCGGGTCGGGCTACCGTATCGCTGCCCGAGCGGGGCTCGCGTATGGCGCTGGGCCGCGCGACCGCGGCCGAAGTCTTGCGCAAGGGCACGATGCTGCTGGCGCGCGAGGAATTCGGCCTCGCCGGCGAGCTGAATGCAGCGCGGCCTTGGAAGTCCGTGGTTGCAGCGCCGGTCGTCTGCGACACGACGGTCTACATCATGTTCCTCGCCGCGGGCGAGTGCTCGCGCGATTCCTTCGACGCGCACGACCGCGCCTACGTCGAAGCCCTCGTCTCACTATGCGGTGCCCGCATTCGACAGCGCGATCAGCTCGTGATGCTGCGCTCTCACACCGAGCACGACGCATTGACCGGCATCCTCAACCGAACCGGCCTGCGCGCTCGCGTCACCGCTGCGCTGCGCGCCGCCGAGACCGGCGGCAAGGTGGCACTGGCCGTGCTGGACGTCGACCGATTCAACGAAGTGAACGAAACGCTCGGCCACCACAAAGGCGACACCTTGATCGTGGAAATCGCGGACGCGCTGGCCAAGCTGGGCAGCGACGGTTCCATCTTGGCGCGCCTGGGTGGCGACGCGTTCGGCATTCTCTTCACCGGCGTGTCCGACCGCGCAGATCTCGAACGGCGGGTGGCGCGGTATTCGGAGCGCTTCGCGCTTCCGTTCGGCACGGGCGACCATCACGGCGTCGAGCGCGTTCACCTCGGCGCGAGCATCGGCGTTGCGTGCGCACCCGATGACGCGGACAACTTCGAGGAGCTGCTCGCACGCGCGGACTCGGCGATGTTCGCCGCCAAGGAAGCCGCGCGCGGGCGGTGGTGGTTCTTCGATCCGGCCGTCGAGGCCAGTTTCGACTGCGCGCGCCGGCTCCGCACCGATCTGGCGAATGCGCTCGTCGGCGAAGACTTCGTGCTGCACTTCCAGCCGATCGTCGACCTCGTCTCAGGTGCAGTTGTCGGCGCCGAAGCACTCATCCGCTGGAACCATCCGCAACGCGGCCTTCTGATGCCGTTCGAATTCGTACCGTTCGCAGAAGAGAACGGCCTGCTGCGTTCGGTCGGGGCATGGGTCATCCGTGAAGCTGCAGCCGCTGCGCGGCGGCTGGTCCAGATCGACCGGAACTTCAGAGTCTGGATCAACCTGTCGCCGACCGAGCTGACGAACCCCGCTCTCGGCCGGCAGCTCGCCGAGTGCGGCTCGCTGCAGCGGTCGCTCGGCATCGAGATGCGCCAGACCTCGGCGCTGCGCAGCCTGGGCGGTGAACTGGCGTCGCTGTCGGCGCTCAAGCGCGCCGGCCTGCAGATCGCCATCGACGACTTCGGTACGGGCACGCTTCCGCTTCGCGAGCTGAAGTACTTCCCGATCGACGTCGTCAAGCTGGACCGCTCCTTCATTTCGGGGTTACCGCACGAACGCCGCGATCGCGACATCGTCGAGGCCGTGCTCGAGCTCGGCGCGCGCTTCGGCTTCACGACGCTGGCCAAAGGCATCGAGACGAGCGAACACGCGCGCGCGGTGCGCGACGCGGGCTGCAACCGCGGCCAAGGCTATTACTTCGGCCGGCCGATGCCCCTAGGCGACATCGCGGAGCTGCTGCGTACGCGAGCTGCGGCGATCAAGTGCCGGACGGAAATCGTCCGCGGGAACCTCACGTACCAGTCAAAGGTGGTCTAAACGTGCACTCAATCGATCGACCCATGAGACGCCCCCAGAGAGCGGTCGCATCGCTGAACGCCGCACTGAAGTCGCGTTCGCGGATTGCCGTCCTCGCCGTCGCGCTCGGATGCGCGTTCGCCACCGGAGCGGCGATCGAGATCTTCGTCCCGGCGCCGACCGTCGCGGCGACCGCCGCCGGGACGACCATCTCCAATTCAGCCAGCGCTACCTACTCCGACGGATCGGGCGGCAACTTCAGCGTCAACTCCAACACGATCACCGTCGTGGCGCAGAACGTGCCAGTCGCGTCCGTCGCGAACATCCACCGCGGGTCGGACGATCGCCCCGTATCAAACCGTCACCGACGAATTCCTGTTCGCCAACGCCTGCAGCAACGCCGGCAAGTTCCGGCGATGGTCGAGTAGTCGCGCGATCGGGCACCCTCTCGCCTGTCGGGGGCTATGCGCGCAGCTTACGAGCGGGTACGATGGCTGCGCGATGCCCTATCTGCGCCTATCCTCGCTGCCGCTGGACGAAGCAACGAAGCGTCACCTCGCGGACGAGCTGACGGCGACGGTGCTCGACGTGCTGACCTCCGAGAAGCCCGAGTGGACCAGCGTCCACTTCACGCCCTTCGAGCCGGGTGACTTCGCGATCGCGGGCCGGTTGGTCGCCGACGGCGGCATCGTCGACACCCACCTCGAGATCAGCGCGCCTGGGGTCGACGAGAAGAGCTGGTACGCGCTGCGCAACCGGCTAACCGACGTGCTCGTCGACGCCCTCGGGATCGCGGACAGCGACCGCTGGCACGTCAACGTGAAACTGAGCCGGTACGACCCGCACTCGTTCGCGATGGCCGGCAACGCGGCCGACGAGCTCGACGAGCTGCGGCCGGCGGCGCGCCGGGGGAACCCATGGTGGCTGCGCCCCGCGGCACTGGCCGGATTCGCGCTCGGCGCCTATGCCGGGTACCGCTGGATCACCGAACGGGTCGGCGCGCGGGCAGAGGTTGACGCCGCTCCGGTCGCCGATCCGCCGCCCGACGCCCCACCGCCCGCGGCGGCCGCAGCCGCCGCCGGCGGCACGAACCCGCGCGCCGCTGCCGCGGATGCCGGCAGCACGAGCCGGTCCGATGCCGCTGCAGCAGGCGGTGCGGCACCCTCGATCGACGCGGGCTCGGTCAAAGAGTTCTGAAGTCGGCCGCCGCACCGAGCCGACCGATGAACTGAACCGTCACCAAACAGTCCGGTGACGGAACGGATTCTGTCCTGCCGATCACTAGAGCAACAATGGCCGGCATGGCCAGTCTACCGCGGGGTTATCGGACATTCCAGAGTTGCTCATCGACGTCTGCGCCGTCGCGCGCCGCACGTTACGTCTACTCAGTTTCCTGCTGGCGTGCGGCGCGTTCGCCGGCTGCGGCGGCGGCGGAGCAACGTCCGCGGCCGCGCTCACGCCGGCGGGCGCGGCACAGCTCGCGCCGCTGGCGAACGGCTGGGTGTGGATCGACGTGCCGCAGTCGAACTGCAACGACGGTTCGCCGACCGGCTACGCCGTGAACCAGGGCACCGGACCCGATCTCCTGATCTACTTCCAAGGCGGCGGCGCGTGCTGGGACGCGACGACCTGCCTGGTCGATCGCCAGACGGCGCACGGCCCGTTCGGACGGCCGCAGTTCGCCACGACGGCATCGACGCTGACCGGATCGATCCTCGACCGCACCGTCGCCGGAAACCCGTTCGCGACGGCGACGCTCGTCTTCATCCCGTATTGCACCGGCGATCTCCATGCCGGCAACAACGTCGCCTCCTACGTCGACCCGAGCACGGGCGCGACGGTGAGCTACCGGCACGTCGGGCACGCGAACGCGATGGCGTTCCTGTCGTCGATCGCCGCGACGTGGCCGTCGCCGCGCCGGCTCGTCGTCGCCGGCTCGAGCGCCGGCGGCTACGGCGCGCTGATGAACTACGCGTCGTTCCGGGCCGCATTCCACGCCGGCGCATCGTACCTGATCGACGACTCCGGACCGCCGCTGCCCAGCGGTTTGCTGTCGCAGACGATCCTGACGGATCTCTACGCGAACTGGAATCTCGGCGCGCTGCTCGACCCGCAGTGCAACTGCCGCAACGGTTTTCTGCCGCTCCTGTCGGGACTGGTCGCGACGTATCCCAACGACCGAATGTCGCTGCTCTCGAGCGAGCAAGACGGCGTGATCCGCGCCTACTATCAATTGACGCCTGCGCAGTTCAACCTCGCGATCCAACAGGCGACGGTCGAGGTGATGAAGCCGACGCCGAGCGCGCGCTACTTCCTCGTCCCGGGCGATAGCCACGATATGCTCGCGAGCCCCACGTTGTTCACCCAAGGCGTTCCGCTCACGACCTGGCTGAATCAGCAGCTCGTCAACGACCCGAGCTGGATCAACGAGTCGCCGTCGTAGCACCGACGCTCGCCGGTTCGCACGCGGATCGCAGCTAAGAGGGCGCCCTTGGCCGGCGCGACGCCGCACCGAAGGGCGGCCCCTGCGCCGCAGTGCACCGACGGCGTACTGAGCGCTCTGGGGTCATGGGCGTCTCTCTGCTGGATACCCTCCCGAGACCCGTCACGTAGGGAAATCCCCCGTCGACGCAAGCTGCTGCGCGCGCTATCCATGATGCACGGGCCAGATGCTCGCTTGGAGGCCGGTACATGCGGTGCACGTTCAATTTCGCTTTGCTCCTCACGTTCGCAGCGTGCGCCGCGGTCGCTGCCGGTTGCAGTGGAAGCGGCGGGTCCGCGACGAGCGTACCCGTTCCCGTGCCGACGCAGTCACCGACGCCGTCGCCTCGGCCCAGCGCATCGGCAAGCCCGTCCATCACTCCGAGCGCGACGGCAACCCCGACCGCGTCGCCGAGCTCACGGCCGACGGCGTCGCCCGCTCCGACCTCGACGCCGACACCCGGAGTGACGCCGACGCCTGGAGCGACGGCAAGCCCGACGCCGACCGCAAGTCCGACGGCCAGCCCGACGCCCACGGCGATTCCGACGGCCAGCCCGACCCCGACAGCACGGCCGACCGCGACGCCGACGCCGACCGCGACACCGGCGCCAACGCCGACTCCCTCGCCGACTGCGAGCCCGATCAAGACCTCCGTGAACACGTGGACCTGGGTCGGCTTCCCCGCCACGCACTGCAACGACGGCTCGACGACCGGGATCGGCGTGAATCCCGGTACCGGTCCTGACGTCGTCGTGTACTTCGAAGGCGGCGGGTTCTGCTGGAACGCGCTCACGTGCCTGACGATCAAAAGCGCGACCGGCGGTCCATTCGGACAGCCACAGTTCGCAGCGACGGTTCCGGCGTTGAGCGGGTCGATTCTCGATCGCACGCTCGCCGGGAACCCGTTCGCGACCGCGTCACTCGTCTTCGTTGCGTATTGCACCGGCGATATGCACGGCGGTAACAACGTGGCGACGTATTCGGGCTCCGGCCCCACGATGACATACGATCACGTCGGCCGCGCCAACGTCCTCGCGATCCTACCCCGCATCGCCGCGACCTGGCCATCGCCGCGCAAGCTGACGATCGTTGGCAGCGACTCCGGAGGGTACGGCGCACTGTTCAACTACGCGACGATTCGCAGCGCACTGCACGCAAGCGAGACATACCTGATCGACGACTCCGGCCCGCCGCTCCCCAACGGAGTGATCCCGGCGAGCCAACTCGCGCTCATGTTCTCGAACTGGAATCTCGGTGCGCTGCTCGATCCGCAGTGCGCGTGCCGCAGCGGGTTCGAGCCGGCCCTGCAAGCGCTCACGCAGCGCTTCCCGAACGATCGCGTTTCTCTGTTGTCGTACGCGCAGGATACGGTCGTCCCCGCAGGCTTCGGGCTCACCGTGAGGCCGCCCCAAGGGTCAGGCCACGAGTGACCGTAGGTTTGAGGTCTTTCGAT
>OBLV0100000047.1_pt1 | contig 68399 bp, 47 predicted proteins | sample 1520071 | NCBI WGS metagenome assembly OBLV01 (sample SAMEA3888446, study PRJEB22518) | metagenome | reverse complement strand
TGCGCAGCGCCACGATCCGGGCCCCGTCCTCCAGCGACAGCGCACCAGCCACACACGCCGCCGCGATCTCACCCTGCGAGTGCCCCACCACCGCCGACGGTTCGACCCCATAGGCGCGCCACAATTCGGCCAACGACACCATCACCGCCCACAGCACCGGCTGCACCACATCCACCCGGGCCAACAACTCACCATCACCAAGCGCATCAGCCAGCGAAAAATCCACAAACGACGCAAGCGCCCGCCCACACTGCGCCATCCGGTCAGCAAACACCGGCGAAGAGCCCAGCAACTCCACCGCCATCCCCACCCACTGCGAACCCTGACCGGGGAACACAAACACCGGGCGGCCGCGATCACGGGCACGTCCACGGACCACCCCGTCGTCGGACTCGCCCCGATCCAGCGCGGCTAACCCAGCAAGCAACTCGGCACGGTCGGCGCCCAGTACAACCGCCCGGTGCTCCAGCGCCGCACGGGTGGTGGCCAGCGACAGCCCGATATCGGCGTCGGCCAACCCCGGTTCCGCGTCGAGGTGCCCGCGCAGCCGGCCCACCTGCGCGGCCAAGGCGACCTCGCCGCCGGCGGAGACCACCCACGGCACCACCGGCGGCGGGTTCTTGGAGACCGGCTCGTCCTCGGTGGGGGATGCCTGCTCCAGAATCACGTGGCCGTTGGTCCCGCTGATACCAAACGACGACACACCAGCGCGCCGCGGTCGACCGGTCTCGGGCCAGGGCACCGCCTCGGTCAGCAGCGACACCTGGCCGGCCGACCAGTCCACATACTGGCTTGGCTCCTCCGCATGCAAGGTCCGCGGCAGCAGCCCGTGTTGCATCGCGAGCACCATCTTGATGACGCCTGCGATGCCGGCCACCGCCTGGGTGTGCCCGATGTTCGACTTAATCGAGCCCAGCCACAGTGGCCGGTCCGCCGGCCGATCCTGCCCGTAGGTGGCCAGCAGCGCCTGCGCCTCGATCGGGTCGCCCAGCGGGGTGCCGGTGCCATGCGCCTCGACGGCGTCGACCTGCGATGCCGGTACACCCGCCTGGGCCAGCGCGGCTCGGATGACCTTCTGCTGCGACGGGCCGTTCGGTGCCGTCAGGCCGCTGCTCGCACCGTCCTGGTTGACCGCCGACCCACGGATCACGGCCAGGACGGGGTGGCCGTTGCGGCGCGCGTCGGACAGCCGCTCCACCAGCAACATGCCGACACCCTCGGACACGCCGGTGCCGTTGGCCGAGGCGGCGAACGCCTTACACCGCCCGTCCGGCGCCAGGGCACGCTGACGGCTGAACTCCACGAAGGTGAACGGCGAGGACAGCACGGCGACCGCACCGGCCAGCGCGAGCGAGCAGTCCCCCATCCGCAGCGCCTGCACCGCCAGGTGCAGCGCGACCAGCGACGACGAGCAGGCCGTGTCGACGGTGATCGCCGGTCCTTCGAGCCCGAAGGTGTAGGCGATCCGGCCGGAGTCGACGCTGCCGGTATTCCCGGTGCCCAGATAACCTTCGAGGTCGCTCGGCATGGCCGGCAGGCGGGAGGCGTACTCGTGGTACATGACGCCGGCGAACACGCCGGTCCGGCTGTTCCGCAATGTGGTCGGGTCGATCCCGGCCCGCTCGAGCACCTCCCACGACGCCTCCAGCAGCAGTCGCTGCTGCGGGTCCATTGCCAACGCCTCCCGCGGCGAGATCCCGAAGAACTCCGCGTCGAATTCCGCCGCGTCGTACAGGAAGCCGCCCTCCCGCAGGTACGAGGTCCCGGGGTGGTCGGGGTCCGGGTCGTACAAGCGCTCCAGATCCCAGCCCCGGTCGGTGGGGAATCCGGAGATCGCGTCCTTGCCAGACAGCAGGAGCTGCCACAGATCCTGCGGAGACCGCACCCCACCCGGGAAGCGGCAACTCATCCCCACGATCGCGATCGGGTCGTCGGCCACCACCGCGGTCGGTGTGGGAGAAGCCGCCTCCGGGGCCGCTCCACTCAGCTCGGCGGCCAGGAACAGGACGAGCGTGGCGGGTGTCGGGTAATCGAAGACTAACGTGGCAGGCAGCCGGAGCCCGGTCGCCCGGCTCAGCCGGTTGCGCAGCTCGACGGCCAAGAGTGAGTCAAAGCCGAGTTCCCGGAAGCTGCGGTGCACCTCGATGGTGTCGGTGGTCCGATGCCCGAGTACGGCGGCCAGCTCACCTCGCACCAGCTCGGACAGGGTCTGCTTCCGCTCGGCATCGGGCATCGCGATAAGGCGCTGCGCGACGGAGCTGTCGGCCGCCGCGCCGCCGGAGCCGGCAGCGCGGCGGGTAGGCATACGGACCAGACCGCGCAGCAAGGCAGGCACTTCGGCGGACCGGGCCCGCAGCGCGGCGGTGTCCAGGCGCAACGGCACCGCGATCGCCGTGTCGAGCGGGACGGCGGCGTCGAACAGGGCAAGGGCCGACACCGATGACATCGGCGCCAGACCGGCGCGGGCCAGCCGGTCGCGGTCAACGGCATCGAGCGCGCTCACCGTGTCGCTGTCGCCCCAGGTGCCCCAGGCCAATGAGATGGCCGGCAAGCCGCGGGCCCTTCGGTGTACGGCCAGCGCATCCAAAAAAGCGTTAGCCGCCGCATAATTGGCCTGTCCCGGGCCGCCGAGCAACCCCGAGATGGAGGAGAACAGCACGAACGCGGTGAGGTCAAGGTCGCGGGTCAGCTCGTGCAGGTGCCACGCCGCATCCACCTTCGGCCGCAGCACGGCGTCGAACCGCTGCGGGGTCAGCGCGCCGACCACACCGTCGTCGAGCACGACCGCCGCGTGTATCACGCCGGTCAACGGGTGATCGGCGGGGATCCGCGCCAGCAGGTCGGCCAAGGCATCCCGGTCGGCCGCGTCGCACGCTTCGACGGTGACACTGGCGCCCAGCGCAGTCAGCTCACCGTCCAGCTCCGCCGCTCCGCTGGCGTCCCGGCCCCGCCGGCTGACCAGCAGCAGGTGCCGGACGCCATGTTCGGTCACCAGATGCCGGGCGATCAGCCGGCCGATGGCGCCCGTCGCGCCCGTCACCAGCACGGTGCCCGCCGGATCCCAAGTGCCGGTGCGGTTTCGGGACACCGCCGGGCGCGCCAGCCGCGGCGCGAAGGCCGCGCCGACTCGAACTGCGAGCTGCGGTTCGCCGGCGGAGACGGCCGCCACCACCGCCCGGTAGGAGGCCTCTTGGCCATCGAGGTCCAGCAACACGAACCGGTCCGGGTGCTCCGTCTGCGCCGAGCGCAGCAGCCCCCACACCGACGCGTTCGCAAGGTCGGCCACATCGCCGTCGGCACTCGTGGCCACCGCGCCGTGTGTCAGGAGCACCAAGCGGGCCGCCTTGAGGCGGTCATCGGCCAGCCACGACTGCACCAGTTCCAGCGCGGTATCGGCCGCCGCCCGCACCGATCGTGGTACGTCGTCGTCATTGCCGCCTGGCAGGCAAGGCACCAGCACGACGTCCGCCGCAAACCCACCGGACTGTACGGCCTCGCGCAGCGCGGCCAGATCGGCGAATGTGCTTACCGGCATGCCTACCGCGGCGAGGCCCGCGGCTAAGCCGGCGTCGCCGGGGCCTAGAATCGCCCACTGCCTGACCGGCGTCGCCTGGTCGCCCGACACCGGAACCCAGTCGACGCCGAACAACCGGTCGAGCGGCCGGCCGCCAGTCGGCTCCAACCGATCGGCGGACACCGGCCGCAGGGCGAGGGACTCAACCGACACCACGGGCTGACCGGCGCTGTCGGCGGCCGCCAGCGCCACCGCCCCCGGACCAGCGGGTGACAGCCGCACCTTCAACGCGGACGCGCCGGTGGCGTACAGCTCGACGCCGCTCCAGGCGAACGGCAGCAGGGGCCGGTCAGCCTCGACGGCCGGGGTAAACCGGCCCAGCTCGATGGCGTGCAGCGCCGCGTCCAGCAGCGCCGGGTGGAGCCCATACCGCCCTGCCTGGTCATCCAGGGCCGCGGGCAGCGCGACCTCGGCGAAGATCTCGGCCCCGCGTTTCCATGCGGCCCGCAGGCCCTGGAACGCCGGTCCGTACCCGTAGCCCTGGTCGGCCAGCCGCTGGTACCGATCCGTCACGTCGAGCGGTTCGGCGCCGGCCGGCGGCCACTGCCGGGCAGCCCATGGCGTACCTGGACCGGTGGGCGCGAGCACGCCAGTGGCGTGGCAGGTCCACTGATCCTCGAAACCGGCGTCCTCGGGTCGAGCGTGCACGCTGACCGCCCGCCTGCCAGCCGGATCGGGACCGTCCACCACGACCTGCACCCGCACCTCGCCGACGGCGGGCAGCAGCAGCGGCGCCTGCAGGGTCAGCTCCGCCAACCGTTCGCAGCCGGCCTCGACACCGGCCTGCAGCGCGAACTCCACAAACGCGGCACCGGGCAGCAGCGGGGTATCCGACAGCGCATGGTCGGCCAGCCATGGCTGGGTACGCAGGCTCAAGCGACCGGTCAGCAGCGATCCTCCGGCGTCGGCTCGCGTCACCATCGCCCCGACGAGCGGATGCCCGGTGGAGTCCAGGCCGACCGCATCGACAGCTCGGCTTGGGCTAGGGGTGTCGAGCCAGTAGCGGTGACGCTGAAAAGGGTAGGTGGGGAGGTCGACTCGGTGCGGGGTCGCTCCGGTGAATGCCGCACTCCAGTCGACGGGAAGGCCGTGGGTCCATGCGGTGGCGGCGGCGGTGTAGAAGCGGTCCAGGCTGCCGTCGTCGCGCCGCAGGGTGGAGATGACGGCAGCGGCGACGCCGGCCCGCTCGGCGGTCTCTTCGATGCCTACACTCACCACCGGGTGGGGGCTGGCCTCGACGAAGACCCGGTGGCCCTGCGCCAGCAGCGCCGCGGTAGCCCGCTCGAATTGGACGGGCTGGCGGAGGTTGGCCCACCAGTAGTCGGCGTCAAGGGTGGTGGTATCGAGCTGGTCGCCGGTGACTGCGGAATAAAACGGGATGGCTGACGGGCGCGGGGTGACCGCAGCCAGGGATCTCAGGAGAGGTTCGCGCAGGCCGTCCACCCGCGGTGAGTGGCCGGCCTGGGCGGCTGGGATGCGCCGGACCCGGATGCCATCGGTTTCGCAGTCGGCCAGGAACTGCTGGCTGGCCTCAACCTCGCCGGAGACGACCACCGACGCGGGACTGTTGACCGCCGCGATGCCCAGCCGGTCACCGAAGGCAGCCAGCCGCTGGGTGACCTGCTCGACCGGCAACCCCACCGACACCATGCCACCACCCGCCGGCAGCGAAGCCAACGCCCGGCTGCGCAGCGCCACGATCCGGGCCCCGTCCTCCAGCGACAGCGCACCAGCCACACATGCCGCCGCGATCTCACCCTGCGAATGGCCCACCACCGCCGAGGGTTCGACCCCGAAAGCGCGCCACAGTTCGGCCAGCGACACCAGCACCGCCCACAGCACCGGCTGCACCACATCCACCCGCTCCAGCGAAGGCGCACCGGCCATGCCGCGCACTACCTCGACCGGTGAGAAGTCCACGAACGGCGCAAGCGCCCGCGCGCACTGGCGCATGCGGTCGGTGAACACTGGGGAGGAGTCCAGCAACGCCCGGCCCATCCCGGCCCACTGCGACCCCTGGCCTGGAAACACGAACACCGGCCCCGCTGCGACATCGCCCGCGACGCCGGCGACGACACCCGCAGCCGAACCACCGTCGGCCAGCACGCCCAAGCCGGCCTGCAACTCCTCACCCGCACCGGTCAGTACGGCCGCGCGGTGCTCCAGCGCCGGCCGGGTCGTCGCGAGGGACCACGCCATGTCCACCGGATGCGGTGCGGCCGCACCGTCGAGGTACGCCCGCAACTGGCTGGCCTGGGCCTGCAGCGCCGCCGCGCTCCGCCCCGACAACAGCACCGGCACCGAGCCTGCCCCTGCGACCGACCCGATCCCTGCGACCGACCCGGCCGCCGACATGTCGTTATCCACCGGTGGTGCTTGCTCCACGATCAGGTGTGCGTTCGTACCGCTGACCCCGAACGACGAGACTCCGGCCCGGCGTGGCCGCCCGGTGTCGGGCCACGGCACCGCCTCGGTCAGCAGCGACACCGTGCCGGCCGACCAGTCCACGTACGGCGAGGGCTCGTCTACGTGCAGCGTTGGCGGTAGCACCCCGTGCCGCAGCGCCATCACCATCTTGATCACACCGGCCACTCCAGCAGCGGCCTGTGCGTGGCCGATGTTCGACTTCAGCGAACCCAGCCACAGGGGACGATCCGCCGGCCGGCCTGGTCCGTAGGTGGCGATCACGGCCTGTGCCTCGATGGGATCGCCGAGCCGAGTGCCGGTGCCGTGCGCCTCTATCGCGTCGACCTCGGCGGCCGGGATCCCGGCCTGCGCCAGCGCCGTCCGCATCACCTGCTGCTGGGCCAGGCCGTTCGGGGCGGTCAGGCCGTTGCTCGCGCCGTCCTGGTTGACCGCCGAGCCGCGGATGACGGCCAGTACCGGGTGGCCGTTGCGACGCGCGTCGGACAGCCGCTCTATCAGCAGCATTCCGACACCCTCAGCCCAGCCGGTACCATCAGCGGCCGCCGCGAACGCCTTGCACCGCCCATCGGGGGCCAGAACGCGCTGCCGGCTGGAGTCGACAAACATGCCCGGGGTGGGCATCACCGTCACCCCGCCGGCCAGCACCAGCGAGCACTCCCCCTGCCGCAACGCCTGCACAGCTAGGTGCAGCGCGACCAGCGACGACGAGCACGCCGTGTCCACCGTGACCGCCGGCCCTTCCAGCCCGAAGGTGTAGGCGATCCGACCCGACAGCACGCTCGCCGCCGTGCCGGTCATGCGGTGAACGTCGACGCCCTCCGCCGACTCGCCGAGGTTGGGGCCGTAATCCTGGCGCATCGCGCCGGCGAAGACTCCGGTGCGGCTACCCCGCAACGACGTCGGGTCGATCCCGGCCCGCTCGAGCACCTCCCACGATGCCTCCAGCAGCAACCGCTGCTGGGGATCCATCGCCAACGCCTCGCGCGGTGAAATCCCGAACAACTCCGCGTCAAATTCCGCCGCGTCGTTCAGAAACCCACCCATACGCGTATACGACTTCCCCGGGCGCTGCCCGTTTGGATCAAACAACGCCTCCAGATCCCACCCACGATCGGTGGGAAAACCCGCCACCGCGTCCGTACCCGACGCCACCAGATCCCACAATTCCTTCGGCGAGCGCACACCACCCGGCAGCCGGCAGCTCATACCCACGATCGCGATCGGCTCCCGTGACGCGGCGGTGAGCTGGCGGTTCTGTTGCCGCAGCCACTCCACTTCCTTCAGCGACTTCCGTAGCGCCTCGACCACCTTCTCGGTGGACACGTCCGTCATGTTCTGCACCCCTGCGTGGTCGTCAGGAACTAGTCGTACCGAGCGCCATGCGGACTAGGCTCTCGGTGTCTAGGGCGTCAATCCGGTCGGTCCCGGCGAGACCGTCCGATGGAGACAGTCGGGTCGGAGCGATGGCGAGCGCGGTGAGCGTGTCCAGCAGCCCGGCGGCGCGCAGCCGCTCCAGCGGGATCGACGCCAGCACCTGCCGCAGCTCGGCCTCGGTCGGACCAGCGCCGCTGGCAGTGCCCGCATCGGCGTCGGATTCAGCGAGCAGCTCCGTCCGCAGGTAGGCGACCAACGCCTTAGGTGTCGGGTGGTCGTACACCACGGTTGTCGGCAGCCGGAGTCCAGTGGCTGCGCGCAGCCGGTTGCGCAGATCCACCGCCATCGGCGAATCGAACCCCAGGTCCTTAAACGCGCGCGCCGGATCGATCGCGTTGGGTGCGCTTCGGCCGAGGACGGCAGCTACCTCGGTGCCGACCAACATAGCGAGAGCGCGGTCACGCTCGGTTCCAGGCAGTCTTGCCAGCCGCCGCTCCGGTTCGCCGGTGTCCTGGTCCAGCGTGGGGGTGTCGAGCCAGTAGCGGTGGCGTTGGAAGGGGTAGGTCGGTAGGTCGATGCGGTGGGGGTTGGTGTTGGTGTAGGCGGCGGTCCAGGTGACGGGGAGGCCGTTGACCCAGGCGGTAGCGGCGCTGGCGTAGAAGTCGAGCAGGTGACCGTTGTCCCGGCGCAGGGTGGCAATGACGACAGCGTCGGTGCCCGCCTGCTCAGCGGTTTCGCCGATGCCGACGCTGAGTACCGGGTGGGGGCTGGTTTCGATGAGCACCCGGTGGCCCTGGGTGAGCAGGGCGGTGGTTGCCTGTTGGAACCGTACGGGTTGGCGGAGGTTGGCCCACCAGTAGTCGGCGTCGAGGGTGGTGGTCTCGAGCCGGTCGCCGATGACGGTGGAGTAGAACGGCACCGTGGACGAACGGGGAGTGATCGGGGCCAGGCCCTCTAGCAGCGGGTCGCGCAGCGCGTCGACTCGGGGTGAGTGCCCAGCCTGGGCGGCGAGGATGCGTCGTGCGCGGATGCCGTCGGTGTCGCAGGCGACCACCAACTGCTCGCACCCCTCGGCATCGCCAGACACGACCACGGAGTTCGGGCCGTTGACGGCAGCGATGCCCACCCGTTCCCCGAAGCCGGCCAGCCGCTGGGCCACTTGCTCGACCGGCAGGGCAACCGACACCATGGCCCCGCCGCCGGGCAGCGAGGCCAGCAACCGGCTGCGCAGCGCCACAATCCGGGCTCCGTCCTCCAGCGACAGCGCCCCGGCCACACAGGCTGCAGCAATCTCACCCTGCGAGTGCCCCACTACTGCTGACGGTTCGACCCCGTAGGAACGCCACAGCGCGGCCAATGACACCATCACCGCCCACAGCACCGGTTGCGACACATCCACCCGGGCCAGCAGCGCACCATCGCCCAGGGCATCGACCAGGGACCAGTCCACGAACGGTGCCAGCGCCCGCGCGCATTCGCCCATCCGCTCGGCAAACACCGACGAGGAGCCCAGTAACGCCACCCCCATCCCGGCCCATTGCGTACCCTGGCCGGGGAAGACAAACACCGGCCGTACCTCCAGCTCACCGGCCACACCGGTAATCACATCCGCCGCGGAGCCGCCGCGGGCTAGCGCGGCCAGACCGGCCCGCAACTCGTCACCGTCGCCGGCCAACACCACCGCTCGATGCGCGAACGCCGATCGTGTGGTCACCGACGACCATCCCACGTCCACCAGCTCCGGCGCAGTCCCGCCCTCGAGCAAGCCGAGCAGCCGTGCCGCCTGCGCCCGCAGCGCCACCGGACCGTGTGCCGACGCCACTACCGGTATCGGCCCAACTGATCCGCCCGACCCAACCGCCCGCACCTCGTCGGCCACCACCGGCGCCTGCTCCAACACCACGTGCGCGTTGGTGCCACCCATCCCGAAGGACGACACCCCGGCGACCAGCGGCCGGCCGGTGTCCACCAACGGGAGGGCGACCTCGTTCACCCGCAGGTTCAGCAGGTCCAGCGGGATGCTCGGGTTCGGCGTCTGAAAGTTCAGGCTCGGGGCGAGAGTCCGTTCCCTGACACAGAGGATCGCCTTGATCAGGCCGGCAATGCCGGCCGCACCTTCGAGGTGGCCGATGTTGGTCTTGACCGAGCCGACCAGCAGCGGGACATCCGGGCTATGCCTGCTGCCGAGCACCGCACCGAGCGCGGCCGCCTCCACCGGGTCGCCGGTCGGGGTACCGGTGCCGTGCAGCTCCACAAACCGCACCTCGGCCGGATCCACGCCGGCCCGCTGGTACGCGCGGCACAGCACGGCTTCCTGGCCTTCCTGGCGCGGCGCCATGAGATGGTCGCCGGCACCGCCGTTGTTCACCGCGCTGCCACGGATCACACAGTGCACCCGGTCACCGTCCCGGAGCGCTTGGCGTAGCGGCTTGAGCACCACGACACCGCCACCTTCGCCACGCGCGTAGCCGTTCGCCCGGGCGTCGAACGTGTAACAGCGGCCGTCCGGTGACAGGCCGCCGAGCCGGTCGGCCATGAGGAACGTCTCGGGGAGGATGTTCAGGTGCACGCCGCCGGCAATGGCGAGGGACGACTCACCGCGGCGCAGACTCTCGACGGCTAGGTGGACGGCGACCAGCGAGGAGGACTGGGCCGAGTCGATCACGAGACTTGGTCCCTGCAGGCCGAGCAGATAGGACACTCGATTGGCGATGATGCTGCGGTGCACACCGGTCAGCGTCTGTTGCGTGACTGCACCGGCTCCGTAGTGGTTGACCAGCTTGGCGTAGTCGTCCTCCATCGCTCCGACGAAGACCCCCACAGACCTGCCCTGGAGCTGGGTAGGGATGATTCGGGCATCTTCCAGCGCCTCCCACGACAGCTCCACCATGAGCCGCTGCTGCGGATCCATGGCGATCGCTTCCCGAGGTGAAATGCCGAAGAACTCAGCGTCGAACCCTTCGATGCCGTCAAGGTGGCCGGCCCGCAGGGGCCTTTCACCAGCCCAGACGTTGCCGGTTTGCCACCGCTGCGGTGCAACGTCGGCTACCGCTTCCTCGCCGCCTAGCAGCAAGCGCCACAAGGCGTTCGGATTCGGCGCACCAGGAAAGCGGCAGTACATTCCAATCACGGCAACAGGCTCGTCCGGTGCCAGCAGTTCCGCGGCGCCCGGATCGGACTCGACGGTCATTTTCGACTCGGCCTCCATCGCAAAGGACATCAGGAGTATTCGTAAAACCCGCGTCCAGTTTTCTTTCCCAGCAGTCCGCCGTCGACCATGCGCGACAACAGCGGCGGCGGTGCGTACAACGGCTCCCTGAACTCCTCGTAAAGGACGCGGGCGACCGAGACGATCGTGTCAAGTCCGATGAGATCGATCAGTCGCAGCGGTCCAACCGGATGGGCGCAGCCGAGCACCATGCCGTTGTCGACGATCTCGGCGGTGGCGAATCCGGACTCCACCATCCGGACCGCAGCGAGCAGGTAGGGAATGAGGAGGGCGTTGACGACAAAGCCGGCCCGGTCCGGTGAGCGGATCACCCGTTTGCCAAGGACCATGGTCACGAACGAGTCCGCGCGGGCAAGGGTCCGCTCTGCGGTGAGCAGCGACCCAATCAATTCCACCAGCGGAAGCAAGGGGACTGGACTGAAGAAATGCATGCCAAGCACCTGGGTGGGGCGTTGCGTCGCGCACCCCAATCTGATGATTGGAATGGCAGAGGTGTTGGACGCCAGGATTGCGTCAGGATCCTGGACGATCTTGTCCAGGGCAGTAAACACCTCGATCTTCGCCAGCTCGTTCTCCCGGATCGCCTCGACGACGAACTGCCGGTCGCTCAGGTCGCCGAGGTCAGTGGTGAAGGAAATGCGGTCCAGTACCGCGCTTCGCTCCGGCTCGCTGATCCTTCCCTTCTGCAGACCGTGGTCGAGCGACCGCAGCAGCCGTAGCCGGCCTCGCACCGCGGAGTCCTCGCCGGACACTGCGACCCGAACGTCCAGCCCCGAGTGGGCGCACGCCTCGGCGATGCCCGAACCCATGACGCCGCAACCCACGACGCCGACCCGGACGATCTCGTTCACGGTGCTCCCGTTTCCCGCCGTCACGACGCCGCCGACCAGCGGACGAGGCAGTTTCCGATCGACATCCCACCGCCAAACCCGGCAAGCAGCACGAGGTCGCCGTCGCCGATCAGACCCGAACGGTTGGCGTCATCAAGGGCCACCGGCACCGACGCGCTGCCCACGTTGCCGTACTTCTCAAGCGTGCGATGGGTGAGCGCACCGGTCATGCCGGCGCGCTCCACCAAGTCCTGCACCAGCACACCATTAGCCTGGTGTGGCACGAAGTGGTCGACCTGATCCGATCTGGTACCGGTACGGTCGAGAAATTCCGCTAGGGCATGTGGAACGTGGTCCATCACGAAGTCGCGGACGCCACGACCGTCCATTTTGAAGTAGTGATCTCCAGCGGCGACCGTCTCCTGCGACACCGGCCGCCGGCTCCCGCCGCCCTCCACCCGGATGAGACGGTGCGCATCGCCCCTGCTGCGGAGGTCCGTGTCGATGATGCCGTACGGCTGCGGCACGGCGCCAACGATGGCCGCACCGGCGCCGTCTCCGAGCAGCACCGCCGTCCTGCGGTCGCGGAAATCCAGGATCCGCGAGTACACCTCGGCGGCGATCACCAGGGCACAGGTGTCAGGACGCAGCGCGATAAGGCCGCGGGCAAGTGCTAGCCCGTACACGAAGCCGCTGCATACTACGTTAATGTCGAAGCACGCGGCGCCATAAGCGGTTAGGGCATCCTGAACTAAGTACGCCGTGGGCGGTTGAGGATAGTCACCCGTCGAGGTGGAGACGATAATGTAGCCGATCTGCTCGAGCGGCAGGTTTGCCCGCTCCAGCGCATCGGCGGCGGCCCGTACGGCGAGATCGGACGTCGCCTCGCCCGGTGCCGCATAGCGGCGGGTACTGATCTGCGTCTTCCGTTCGATCCATTCGGCGGTGACGCCGACCCGGTCCGCCATGTCGTCGTTGGTTATCTCTTCCTTGGGGAGGTAAGAACCGGTTGCCAGGATTCCGACAGGTTGCTTCGCCACCGGGGGTCCCTTTCCGTAACTCAGATATTCACGTGTCCGCGTTCACGGACGCCGAATGAGCGAGGGCTGACATACTTTCTTACGCGGTGACCCGCCACGCGTGCAGCCGCTCCTCACCAATGGCGCTGCGCAAGGCTTGGTCGGTGACTCCAAGCCCTGGCTGGGGTGCCAGGGAAAGGACGCCCACCTTGCCAATGTGCCCGTTGGTCTGCACCAATCGGACTGCCTCACCGACCTCGTCGAGCGGATAAACCGTGGAGAGAACTGGCGTAATTTTGCCCATACCGAACAGCCGGTTACACTCCCATGCCTCGTGCAGGTTCGCGATGTGGCTGCCCACCACCCGCTTGAGGTTCATCCACAGGTAGCGGTTGTCGAAATGGTGCTGATAGCCGGTGCTGGAGCCACAGGTGACGACCACACCACCGCGGCGGACCACGAACACCGACGTGCCGAACGTCGCCTGACCGACGTAATCGAAGACGACGTGCGGATCCTCACCGACCTCGGTCCGGATGATTCTTCCGATCCGCTTGCCGAACTCGATGGCCCGCTCTGCGGCGTCCTGCCCGGTACCACCCAGGCCGATCTCAACCCGGTTGATGACGACGTCGCAGCCCTGTTGGCGCAGCAGGTCCGCCTTTCGCTCGGAGCTGACCACCCCGATGGTGATCCCACCGCCGTTCTTGACGAACTGCATCGCGTACGCGCCGAGGCCACCGGTGGCGCCCCAGATCAGAACGATGTCGCCTTGCTTGATGCGCGCACCCCGATCGCTGACAAGCATCCGGTAGGAGGTGCCGGCGCACAACGTGACAGACGCGGCCTCCTCCCACGTCAGGTGGGCCGGCTTGGGCAGCAGTTGGGTCGCCCGCACAGCCGTGTAGTGGGCAAGCCCGCCAAAGTTGGTCTCATAGCCCCAGGCACGCTGCGCGGCGCCGAGCATGCCGTCGGCGTGGGTGGCCGGTTCCTGGTCATCGACGTAGGCAGGGCTGATGACCACGTGGTCGCCGACGTGCCACCGACGTACCCCGGAGCCGAGTCGGACGATCACCCCGGCGGCGTCGGAGCCGACCACATGGTACGGCTGGTCATGCCTGGCCGCGAAGCCACCCTGCCGACCGAACTGCCGGAGGAAGTTGAATGTCGGCACCGGCTCGAACATTGCCGACCAGACGGTGTTGTAATTGACCGAGCTGGCCATTACCGCGACCATGACCTCATCGGGTGCGAGTTCCGGCAGCGGCACCCGCCCGACGCGAAGCGACTTGCGGACGTCCTTGTCCTGGGCGCCGCCGAACATGTCCATGTCCTCTACCCGGAGATGGGTGGCCACGTACTCGCTAGGCAGCTCGGTATCCGCGAGCTGATCCGGATCGGCACCCGCAAGAACGGCTTCCGCCATCGCATCCATGACATTCCTTTCACTCGGAATACAGCAATTCCTCAGCGGACGACCGCCGTGCTGCCGGGGGTTTCTATAGCGGGATATTCGTGTGATTGCCCCTGCCGATCGGGGCTGCGGCAAGGGCTTCGGCGAGCCTGCGCCGGGTGTGCCGGGGATCGATAACTTCATCAACGACGCCTAGCGCCAGTGCGCGGTCCACTCCACCGGAGATGCGGGTGTGCTCCTCGACGAGCTGCTGTCGCAGCGCTTTCCGCTCGGTGTCGGGTGTATGGGCCAGTCGCTTGCGGTGCAGGACACCGACTGCGGCTTCCGCGCTCATGACCGCGACCTCCGCTTGCGGCCAAGCGAAGACGGCAGTGGCGCCGAGCGAGCGAGAATTCATCGCGATGTAGGCACCACCATAGGACTTGCGGGTGACCAGAGTAACCCGTGGAACCGTCGCGTCGGCAAAGGCATGCAGCAGCTTGGCGCCTCTGCGTACCACGCCGTCCCATTCCTGGTCGACACCAGGCAGGTAACCGGGAACGTCGACGATCACGACGAGGGGTACCCCTAACGCATTACACATGCGCACGAACCGGGAGACCTTCTCGGCGCTCAGCGAATCCAAACAGCCCCCCTTGCGGATTGGGTTGTTGGCAATGGCCCCGACCGTGCGACCGGCGAGCCGTCCGAGCCCGACGACGATGTTCGGTGCCCACTGCGGTTGCAGTTCCTGCAATGGCTGGTCGTCGTCGTTGGGATCGAGGATTTCGCGTACCAGCGGCCGCACGTCGTAGGCCCGTCGCTGCCGCGCCGGCAGCATCGCATGTAGGTCCTCGTTGTCATCGACGGTGCGCAGATCGAACATCCCCGGCCGGGCGAACAAGTCAGTGAGATGCCGCACTTTGGCGTACGCGTCGGCTTCTGAGTCGACGACCAGGTGGGCGACGCCCGACCTGCGCCCGTGCGTATGCGCGCCCCCGAGCGACTCCATGTCAATCTGCTCGCCGGTGACGGTACGCACGACGTCCGGACCGGTCACGAACATCCGACCGGCGCTTGACATGATAACGACGTCGGTCAACGCTGGGCCGTACGCGGCCGCCCCCGCAGCCGGTCCGAGCACGACCGACAGTTGCGGGACTCGCCCGGATGCACGGGTCATAGCCGCGAACACCTGCCCGACGCCGTCCATGGACTCGACGCCGTCGGCCAGCCGCGCCCCGCCAGAATGCCACAGGCCGATCACAGGCGCACGTTGGCGGACTGCCGCTTCAATGGCCGTGATGATATGTTGGCAGCCCGCCGCGCCCATCGCACCGCCCGTGTTCGTTGCGTCCGTGCAATACGCGAACACCCGTTTGCCGGTGATGCGACCGCAGACTGCCAAGACGCCACTAGCGTCATTGCGATGCAGCGGCACCACGGAACTGGGGTCCAACAGCCGAGACAACCGCACCGTAGGCGCACGGTAGTCATATTGCTCATCGACCAATGAGTCGAAGGCTAGCGCCGTCATCGATCGCCACCCACGCCGGTGCGGGCAGCGGATTCCGTCCACAGCCACGCACGAGGCGGCATCGTCGATGCTTTCTCCTGTAGCACGTGCACCATCCCCCTATCACCTCGTATAGACATCGCGCTATGGAAACTCTACGAACGGCGAAGCGGCGCAACTACCCTTAGCAGCCCCTAACCAGCCGCACCTCAGGAACCCCTATCGCTTGTCTCGCATGGGTTCTGGCCGGCTGGCGTCGGCAATGTCGGCGGGGGCGGCTCTTCTGGAGCAAGTCGATCATGCTGCCAAGGTGTAGTCCTTTGGGTAGCGGCTGCGGTGGACGCGTTGGTGTTCTTGCTCCAGGTGGTGGGTCCAGGAGGTGTCGAAGTCGCCGTTGGCCAGTAGGGCGCGCAGGGTGAGGATGGCTTCGGTTTCGGATAGGCTCCAGCGGGCTCCGGTGAGGTCCATGCGGTCCTTGATGAGGTGGCGGCAGGCGCCGTCGATGACGCCGGCGGCGATCGGCCAGCCGGCGGCCAGCGCGTGCTGGTAGTCCAGGTAGGGTTTCTTGCTGGTGAGGTAGTTCGCGGCCTCATCGGTACCGGTGCGTTCGGCGGCTGAGCAGCCGCCACGGGTGGCCCGGCAGCGGATGCCAGCGGCGACGCCGCTGGCCTTGCCGGTCAGTAGCTTGACGACTTGGGCCGCGACCCAGTACTCGGCGTCAGGACCGCCGGGGTAGAAGAACGACCAGGCGGCCTTCGGCAGGTACTCCAGAACGTGGATGAAGTCGATGACGATATGGACGGTGAGGTGGCGGCGGGCGACCTGGTCGGTGATGGCGTCGATCTAGGTTCGGTGACCATCCCACGAGCGCGACCCCGGTCCGTTGCTGGCGGGATCCCAGCGGTCGCCTCCTCGAAAAGACTGGGCGATCACGGCGTGTATGTCCTGGGTGAGCGAGGCGGTCAGCCACTTGCCTGCGGCGACCGGCCCACGGCGGCGTTTGGCCTGTGACCGGGGCCTGGACCGGCGATGACGTCGGCGGGCGGGCGCGGTAGCGGAGTGGCGTCGTAGCCGCAGCCCCGAGCGGGCGTGCCATGCCAACTGTGTAAGCCACGGATAGGCCAAGATCAGCCGACGTGTTCACGCACGCGGTCGAGAAAGGACCATCTTGTGCATCACGACACCACTATCGATGAGCGTGAGGTCGAGGCGTCTGGTCGGCTGGTGGAGGCCTTCGACCCGGCGATGATCGACTCGTTGTCGGCCGATACGACAGCGGCCGGTACGCCGATCGATGGCCCCTTGGGGTTGTTGAACCGGGATGACCAAGGCGGTGCTGGAGCGGGCATTGCAGGCCGAAATAACCGACGAACTCGGCTATGAACGTGGTGATCCCACCGGTGCAGGTTCGGAGAACTCCCGTAACGGCACCTCGACCAAGACGGTCTCGACGGCGGCCGGGCCGATCACTATTGAGGTGCCGCGGGACCGGAATGGCACCCTCGAGCCGAAGATCGTCCCGAAGCGTGCCCGGCGGCTGCCACAGATCGAGGAGATGATCGGCTCGTTGTACGCCCGCGGCATGACCACCCGCGACATCGAGGCCCACCTGCTGGAGGTCTACGGCGTCAAAGCCTCCCGGGAGCTGATCTGGCAACGTCACCGACGTCGTAGCAGATGAGGTGCCAGGTCTGGCGGATGCGGCCGGTGGATGAGGTGTACCCGATCGTGGACATCGACGGTATCCGGATCAAGGTCCGGGACACCAACGCGGTCACCGTGAAGGACGTGCACCTGCTCAATCGGCATCGACGTCGAGGGGGCGCAAACACGCCCTGGGCTTCTGGATCGCCGAGGGCGAGGGGCCAGGTTCTGGCACCAAGTGCTGACCCAGCTCCGCAACCGCGGGCTACGCGACATCCTCATCGCCTGCTGCGGCGGCCTGACCGGCCTACCCGAGGCCACCACCGCCGCCTTCCCGCCACTGTCGTGCAGACATGTGTGGTGCACGTCATCCGCAAACGCCATGCGGTTTATATCCTACCAAGACCGCGGGAAGGTCGCCGCCTCGATGCGCAGCAATTTACACCGCACCCTCCCTGCAGGCCGCTGAACTCAAGCTAAAGAACCTCGACAAGGAATGGGGTGTTCAGTACCCCGGAGTGATCGATGTGTGGCGCCGGGCCTGGAACGAGTTCATCCCTTTCCTGGACTACCTGCCGGAGCTGCGTCGCATCGGGTACACCACCAATGCTATCGAGTCGATCAACTTCCAGCTCCGCAAAATCACCAAGACCCGTTGCCATTTCCCCTCCGATGAGGCCGCGTTGAAGCTATCCTACCTCGGGCTGCGGAACATCTCCAGCAGCCGGGGAGGCGAGTCGGGAACAGGAATGTGGGGCTGGAAAATAGCCCTGAATACTCAGATTGGCCTCTTCCAGGGCGACTTCCAATAGTGTAGAGTAATTGGCATCACTCATCCGTGGCTTATACGGAAAACGTGACAAGCTTAGCCGAGTTCGGCCATGCGTTTACGCCCGGTCTTCTCCCCGGCTAGCCAGCTTGGGGTTGCTGCCGGCCGCGGCCTTGCGGGTGGCCTCGGTGCGCATCTGGATGCCCCTGCCGTCGGCGGTTAGCACCACAAGATCAGTATCCGACGCGGGCCGAAATGCCGCCGGGCGTAGAAGCTGTCCACATCGGTGGCCGCGAGCCGGGCCACTGCTCTACCTGACGCTTACCGATCCGCACGCCCACAGCGCGTTCGATCGCCGCGGCGGCCTACTCGAAGGAGCCACGCGCCGACTCGATGGCGGCCAGTCGGCGTAGGCCATGGGAGTGTCTCCCCGGGCAGGTTGAGCACCCCGTCGCCGGAGACAGGTTCGCCGCGCCCGGGGCCCGGTAGGCCATCCGAGTCACCCGCACCGATCCAAACACCGTGGCCAGCCCCGCCGGTGGCCCGTCTCCACCCGGGTCCGCACCACCCCGTCGGCGCCGGTGACCTCATCCCGGCGCTGTTCACGCCCCGCCCGCCGGTCCAGATGATCCTGCATCATGGTGCATATCAGCTCCCCCGACCGCTCGGTCAGCAGATCATCCAGCTCACCGTGGTGGTCTGCGCAGTCTCGCCAGACTCAGCTCGGCCACCACCGAGGCGAACATCTCCCACGACCGGGCGAAAGACCCTGTCGAGGCCTCCAGCGCGTAGGGCTGACATCGGGCTCCTTTTCTCGTCCACGTTCTGGCTTCGCACCACGAACGTAGCGAGGAGGAGTTCTCTACATGATCAGACTCGCCGAAATCCCCAGGTCACAGGCACGCATGCCGCCCTCCAGAAGAGCCGCACCGAATGTCGGCAGCAAGCCCATCCGCCAGGTCAGTGCGCCGGCTAACATGCAGTTTTCGGTAGACTCGGGTCAGATGCTGTTCGACAGTGCTCACCGTGACGTACAGGCGGCCGGCAATCTCGCGGTTGGTGTGTCCCTGTGCTGCCAGCGCCGCCACCCGCCGCTCGGCATCGCTGAGCAGCCCCGCAGTTGGCCCGGTGCCCGTGGTCGTCGTTGCCTGCGGCGCGAAGCTGGCCGGTGCCTCGTGCGGTTGCAGCCGCCGCAGCAACGCCTCGGCGTGGCACTGGGTCGCTATCCGCCAGGCAGTCCGCAGCGCCGTGCGGGCCCGGGTGGTGTCGCCAACGTCGCGCAGCGCGTCCGTGACGTCCGCATGGGCGTGCGCCAACTCCAGTGGGTCGTCGGCTGTTTCCAGCAGCTCGATAGCCTCTTCCAGCAGTGGCAGCCGGCGGGCCGGCTCACAGGCGGCGGCGAGCACCCGCAGCGTGATGCCCCGGATCCGTGGCTGCCCAGCGGTCAGCCGCTGCAACTGCTCCTGCGCAAGCTGCCTGCTGCGTCGATGCCGGCCGAGTAGCAGGTACGCCTGCGCGAGATCAGTTCGCCACGGGATGAGAGCCGGGAGGTCGATGCCCCATCCGGTCATCATGTCGCCGCACGTCTGGAAGTCGCTGACTGCCGCTTGGACCCGCCCGGTCGCCAGGTGGTATATGCCGCGGGCACGAAGATACTTCAGCCCGAACGGGCTGCTAAACATGCCGCTGGGCACCGGTACGGCGAGGTAGTCGGCGACCGCGTCGTACCTACCCGCCGCCGTGCCCGCGAGCACACCGGTGGACAGCAGGCCCCCGATGGCGACCCCCCACCCCTTCGACGAGATGCCCACGAGCCCGCGTCGTACGTACCGCTCGGCCGACGGTAGGTCGCCCCGCCGAAGGGCGACCTCGGCCTTGAAGCCGGACATCAGCGCGTGCCACGTGGGCGCTGTTGACATGGGCGCCGTTGATATCGGTGCCTGCCGCAGGGGATCGTGCCACGCGACGGTGGCGCCCAACCGGTCGGCGAAGACGGCCGCGGACAGGGTGACGGAGGTGAGGCCCAGTGTCTCATCGTCTGGGCCGGTATGGTGTAACAAGTGCTCAGTGGCGGCTACCGCATCGCCGTCTGGCCGGCATGCCACCATGGCGCTCAGCACGGCCGCGGCGTGTGGTGGTGGCGTGTGCGCCGGCGGGATGCCGCCACGATCCGCCACCCCCCAACAATCCCGCACCCGGTCAACGTGGCCCGGGTATAGGTGAGCCAACCACAGCAGCGTGACAGTCAGGCCACGGGCGGTTTGCGCGTCGACCGCCGGTGCCCGGCACAACGTCCTGAGCACCTCGACGGCCTCGTCGATTCGCCCGTGCCACAACAGGTAGTTGGCCGGCGCGACGGCGTACCGACCACTGAGAGAGCCCGTACGGACGGCCGCCACCAATTCGGGCAGGTGCCGCACCGCACCAGACGGGTCGGCGGTCCATTCCGCGCGCGCCAGCCTTGACGTGACAGCGGCGCGTTGACGCTCATCGAGGGCGGCGACGCGGGCTGAGCGCAGGAAGCTGAGAGCGTTGACGATGTCACCGTTGGCGAGTGCATGCTCGGCGGTCTCCTGTAACACCGGCACCGCCCAAGACCCGTCGAGGGTATCGGCGAGGGTAAGGTGCCGGGCGACTGCCCCTGCCGGGCCCCCGTCGGCGTGCAGCAGCCGGGCTAGCCGGCCGTGCAGCGCCCGGCGCTCGCTGCCGCCCATGCTTGCTGCCACAGCCTCTCTCGCGTGGGGGTGGCGGAACATGCCCCCGTCGAGGACACCCGCCCGGTTCAGCAGCTCCATAGCGCGCCCAACCATCTCGGTCGGGATGTCGAGGAGGTGACCGAGCATTGCCGGTGAGCCGGATCGACCGGCGACGGCCAACGTCTGAGCTACCTGCAGGGTCACCGGTTCGCTGCGGTAGAGGCAGCTCAAGACCGCCTCGGCGAACGCGTCACCCACCTGCAGCCGGGTCGGTGAGCAGGGTCCGGACGACCGATGGTCGTCGATCAGCGCCTGCAGCAACAACGGATTGCCACCGCTGAGCGCGTAGCACTCGGCCGCGAGTTCCGGCGTGGGGTCGTCGAGCTGTTGGCTGAGGAGGTCGGCTACTGCAGCCGAGCTCAACGGTGAAAGCTGGACCGGGCGACAGCGCGGATCACGCAACAGCTCGGCCCGGCAGGCCGGAGACACCGGTGACACCCGGGTGGTCTCAGAGAGGATCACCAGAAGCGGAGCCGAGCGCACCCGCCGGACGAGATAGGACAGGCACAGCAGGGACGGCAGGTCGCCGTAGTCGACGTCGTCGACGCAGATGACCAGCGGTGTCCGGTTCGCGTGCGCAAGCAGCACCATGGACAGCCCGTGCAACACCCGCGCTGTGGGTTGATTGACCCACTCAGATGACAGGTCTTCCCAACAAATCTGGGCCCCCTCGGCGAGCAGTTGCTCGACGAGGGCGGTGCTCTTCGGTGACAGGTCCACCCGATGCAACAACTGGCCGAGGACACCCAACGGCAACGTCTGCTCGCCGCGCGAGGCGGCCGCAGTCAACACCACGGCACCGGATGCCGCCGCCCTATCTGCCACCTGCTGCAGCAGCTCTGTCTTGCCACAGCCGACCGACCCGCTGACTACCGAGATCCAGCCGCCCCCCCGCTCGCACTCGGTGGCCAGGTCCAACAAAGTCCGTAGCTGCTCATCGCGGTCGACCAGCTTACGTTCAACCAACTTCATTCGGAGTCGCCCCTCCCAATTGAACGTCCCCGTTGTGGAATCTCCGTCAAGCACCAACGGTCCGGCCTGTTTGGGTGCGTAGCGCCCGAGAGGTCCGGCTGGCTAGAAGATTCAGGCCGGACGTTAGCCGTTGGGTCTGCCTCGGGGCAATCGGAAAACGTCCCGGAACGTTCCGATAGATCGTCACGGGGCCATAGTGCAGACCTTGCCCCCAAATAGGTTTGACGGATGATGCCGGCCGGGACAGGGCAACGTCGTGATTGCTTGTCGTGTCGCACTGTGACGCTAAGTAGCCAGAAAAGGGAGGGTGCGACCGCGGTTACAACAGATCATCTCGGTTGCTTCTTTGATGGTGTGTACGCCGTTGCAACGGAAGAGTCCGATGGCCAGGTTGCGGAGTGCTGACCCTGGTGTGGCCCTAGTGTGGGGCCGTTCGGACCAGGCTTGGTGGTGGTCTTCACGCAGGTGGTGTCAGCGATGTAGTGGCTCTTGTCCGATGCGCCAGTACTGGTGCTCCAGTACTGGCGTACGTGGGTGGCAGCTCGGCGGGACGGGTTGGACCCACCGCCTGATCCCGGCCGCTGGCGCGTTTTCGACAACAGGTGGAGATACGGTAACCACCACGGGCCGCGGCCGGGTGAGTACCTCCTACAGAGCCGGCGTTCGACCATCATGATGCAGTTAAGGCCCAGTTCAGCCCTGGTGTGGTGAGCATGGCGCGTTTGGTGCGCGGCATCAGGTGAGGATGACGCATTGGTAGGTCTGAGGCTTCGGGAGACCCGCCAGCAGGGTGCCGGGTTGGGTGGTCGCACTGGTGCCGTCGGGTACCCGGACCTGCGTGCGGGGGGGCCTGGTGTCGTGGATCATCGCGGAGAACAGGGCGAGCTGGCCGTTGACCCTGGTCCAGACGCCGGGCAGGACCTTGTCATCCTGCACGATCACCAGCAGGCCGTCGGGATCCCGGTGGGCCAGCGTTAACAGCAACGCTCCGATCAGCCAGTCCAGCTCCCCGGCGTCGATACCTTGCAGCACCCGCCCCGTCGTCTCACTCGGCCATAGCGCGCTGAGACCAACTCCACCGTGTGCCAGCCTCGGTAGCAGCGACTGCGGAGACCAGCGACCTGGGACGCGAGCTGGCGGTAGTTTGATGCGCCCGCCAGCACCGCGCCCGCCAGAATGAACCCAGCTCATGTCGTCATACGCGTGGGCTACACCCGGATCAGTTAGGCGTCCCAGCATCTGCTATAGGCTAAAGACAGCGGACTTTCGCTCTTCTTGGCCGCTTTTGGCCGGTGAACGTGTTCGACGAGTCGTGGGCCTGCCCGAGGAATGGCCACAATGACATCGGGTGGCGTTCTGTTCTGGGTGGTAGTTGTCTGGCGCTCTTACCATCCCAACCAGAAGATTATTCTTAGATGCCACCCCAGCACCCGAAACAACGCTCACACTTAAACGGTCAGCCCGACGCACGGACGGCAACTCAAGGAGCCTCTGACAAGCGGTAACCGGACACAGCAATGAACAGTGACCTCAGTTTGACCGCAGGCCCGCCGCTAGGACAGGACGCGCACAAGCGGCTACTCAAAGTAGCGACTACTCAACCCACTAAAGATCATTACGTCGCCGGGGCCGGGGCGAGGAGCCGGGGGTCAATACCAGGAGCTTAAGCTCGGGCGATGAGGGTGACGAGGGTGGGTGGAGGTCGGTGAGGTGCCGGTGGATCGGTTTCCTGACGGGAAGGGGTGCGGTGGGGCGAGGCGGGGGTTGGAGCGGGAGCGTTTGGCAGGAGGTGGCCGGCGATCTCAGCGGTCACCGCGGCCAGCGTCGTTGCCAGGACGTGGAGGGGGGGAAACCGCCCGGCGGATGACCTGGCGGCGGACGATCTTGACGGTGTGGGTGAAGGACAGTGGGTCGGGGTCGATACCTTGCCGTAGCGCGGCGTCGTGGATGAGTCTTCGTAGTGCCCGGTGCAGGGCGAGGATGCCCCAGATCTCCTGCTCCACCCGCTCAGGCCGGCGGGAGCGCAGCACTAGGCGGGCGTCTTGCTGGCGGACCTTGATCTCATCTAGCAAGTTCTCGGCCTCCCACCGCTGGGCGTACAGGGCGGCCAGCTCGGCCGCCGGTGCGGCGTCAGGGTTGAGGATGGTGGTGAGAAGCCGGTAGGTCTCCTTTGCCGCCGACAGCCGCCGGCCGCCTGCCGGGTCGCGGTCCAGGGTGTACTCGACCACCCGGACCGGGATGCGACGGCCGGTGCCTTTGGTGCCCGAGTGGAGCGGAGGGGACTGGAGCAGATGGGAGAGGTAGGAGCCGTCGGGCAGCTCGAGGTCCACCGGCAGCCTGCGGTTGGCCTTGACCCGCCACAGCAGGTCCGCCCCGGTGGCGGCGCAGCGCTCGAACAGCTCAAAACCCAGAAAATTACGGTCGGCCAACACCAGCATGCCCGGCGCGAAGGAGCCCAGCACCCGCCCGGTCAGCGCCTGCTCGCTGGCCGCCTTGGCCCCACCGGTGCCCCCGAAGGCCGCACCCAGCAGCGCCTTGGTGCCGCACTCCACCAGCCCCAACACCCGCACCTGCGGTAACGCCCCCGCCCCGGCGCCGTTACCGGGCTTACCGAACGCCGCCGTGTTCTCCTTGGTGTCGGCAACCAGCAGCGTGGTGCCGTCCATCGCGCACACCCGCCAGCCCCGGTAGAACGCCCCCACCGTGACGCCCGGCACCGCCATCGGACCCGCGGTCCGCTCGAACAACCGCCGCATCGGCTCAGCCCCCAACCGGTCACGCGCCGAGGTGATCGCCGTAGTCGCCGGCACCTTCACCGCACCCGCCCTCTCCGCCAGCCAGTCCTCCGCCAGCTTCACCTGCCGCATCACCTCCCCGTAGCCCTCCGAGGGGAACAACGCCAACGCCACCACGTACCGGACCATCAACGCCGCCGGCAGCATCCGCGACCGCTGCTCCCGCCGACCGGTCTCCTCAACCACCTCATCGATCAGCGCATCCGGAAACGCCGCCGCCAGCACCCCCAACCCCACCCGGTCCACCAGCCGGTCACCCGGCCCCGCCTTCACCTGACCACGTCTCGGCACACCCCCACCCTAGACGATCACAGGCTAAACTCCTGGTGTTGAGCCCAGGGTAGTCGAGCAGGGCGGTGTGAATGGCGTCATAACGCATACGCCCTAGTCTGTGCCCTCGTCCGGGAGGAGCTGACCACGGCGGCGCCGCTACCACGGTTGCCCGCCGGCTGCGCAGCACAGGTCACCTCCCGCGCCGGGTTCGGGGGCCAAGTCGGTCCCGCCGCCGCTGGTCGCCGTCGATGGTGCCCAACACGGGGTGATCCCTATCACGCCTAGTTGGTGGGGGCGCCGCCCCGTCCGTCCTCGATCGTCACGTCGGCCGGGGACTTGTCCGGGCGCAGGCCGCGCCACGCTGGGTGGCGGAGCATGCCGTCTGGGGTCCACTGGCTGTACTCGACCTCGCCGACCAGCCGCGGCCGTACCCAACGTGCGTGCCTGGTGTGCTCCCCCGGCATCGGTCCGGCGAACGGACAGCCGTCCGCGGCCAGCGGACTCAGCAACCGCAGCAGATCCCGCAGCATCACCTCGGTGAAACCGGTGCCGACCCGGCCGACGTACTGCAAGCCCGCGGCGGCCGGCACCCCGAGCAGCAGCGAGCCGATCATCCCGGCCCGCCGACCCTCACCCAGCCGCCAACCGCCGATCACCACCTCCTGGGTACGCAGGTTCTTGATCTTCTGCCAGTACGGGCTGCGCCGGCCGGGCAGGTAGGGCGAGTCCAGCCGCTTGGCCACCACCCCTTCCAGGCCCTGCTCGAGGCTGGCCGCCAGTACGGCTGGGCCACCGCCAGCGAACCACGGTGGGGTGCGCACCCGCGGGCCGTCCAAGCCGAGATCGGCCAGCAGCGACCGGCGCTCGGCATACGGCACCGACAGCGTGCTATCCGCGGCCAGGTGCAGCACGTCGAAGAGGTGGTAGCTGACCGGGGTGGTGGCCACCAGCCGGGGACTGGGCTCCCGAACATGCATTCGATCCTGCAAGGTGCGGAAACTGGGCCGGCCGGTCGCGTCGTAGGCAACCAGTTCGCCGTCCAGCACGGCCGGCAGGTCGCCGAGCATCGCCGCCAGCTCGGCCAGCTCCGGGTAGCTCGTGGTGATCTCCCGGTCCGTCCGGGACATCAACCGCAACTGCCCCCGATGCACGTAGGCAACAGCGCGGACCCCATCCCACTTGACCTCGTACCCGTAAGCGGCGTCCTGCTCCGGTAGCGGTCCGATGACAGCCAACATCGGCCGGATCAAGGTCGGCAGTGGTACGGCTCGGCCAGCAGGAGCCACCCTGCCACCGTAGGCGACCAGCCTCCCGGCCGCCCAGCACTGGACCGACCTACGTCCCACCGACCTGCGGCCGGCCTACCTGGGCGGCCTCCGTACCCTCGACGCCGGGACCAGCAGGCAGCAAACCCAGCAGGGGGCAGGATCGGGCGTGGCCGAGCAACGAGTACGGGTCGAGGTGGACGGCCACGAGCTGCAATTGTCCAACCTGAATAAGGTGCTGTACCCGGAGACCGGCTTCAGCAAGGCCGAGGTGATCGACTACTACACCCGAATCGCCCCGGTCATGGTGCCGCACCTGACGGCCCGCCCGGTCACCCTCAAGCGGTACCCGAATGGGGTGTCCGGTGAGTTCTTCTTCGAGAAGAACCGCCCATCGCACACCCCCAACTGGGTCCGTACCGTGCGGCTACCGGTGCCCGGCAGCACGATGGACCGCGACGAGATCGAGTTCGTGGTCTGCGACGACCGGGCCACCCTGGTCTGGCTGGCCAACCTGGCTGCACTGGAGCTGCATATTCCACAGTGGACGGTCGGACCGCGGGGCGGGGTGCGCGGGTCAGACCTGCTGGTCTTCGACCTCGATCCGGGTGAGCCGGCCACCATCGAGCAGTGCGCCGAGGTGGCTTGCCTGCTGCGGGCGGAGATCAGCGCTGACGGGCTGGCCGGCTACCCGAAGACCTCCGGCCGCAAGGGCATGCAGATGTACGTACCGGTGGCGATGAGCAGCGATGCCCGGACCTCGGAGTACGCCAAGGCACTGGCCCAGCGGCTGGAGGCCGCGCACCCCCGGCTGGTGGTCTCCCGGATGACCAAGTCGCTGCGGCGCGGCAAGGTCTTCGTGGACTGGAGCCAGAACAACGCCGCGAAGACCACCGTGGCGCCGTACTCGCTGCGCGCTGCCGGGCAGCCCACAGTCTCGGCTCCGCTGCGTTGGCCGGAGGTGGAGTCTGGCCGGCCGCCCAGCGTGACCGCCGCCGAGGCGCTGGACCGGGTAGCCGAGCACGGCGACCTGCTCGCCGGCCTACTGACTACCGACCGGCCGCCGCTACCGACCTGACCAGGTCGTGCACAATGACGGGTGGCGGGCTGACGATAACCGGCAGGAGTATGGATGACCGAGACCCCGTGGGAAAGTCCGGCCGAGGACGCCGCCGAACAGCGTGCCGAGGTGCTCCCCACTCCCGAGGAGCCGCTGGTCGCGGTGCCCGTGGCAGACGGGCTGCGGTGGGACGTCGACCCGGCCGACGCGGCCGAACAAGAGGCCGAGGTGCCGATCGATGATGAGGAGTGGCGCTGAGGAGTGACGCTGAGCGCAACCCGCCAGAACCGGTCACGGTCCAGCACCGGACCGGCCTCGTCATCACCCATGTGGGCGGTACCGCCGAGTAGTGTCAGTGCTACGAACGGTGGCCCCAACCGGGAGGAGCCGGCATGACGACCACCCCGATGGCCCCCACGCCCGAGCCGCTGCAGGCCCGTACTGCCCGGATGCCCCGCTCGGCCCGGCGCAAGCAATTGCTGCTGGCCGCGCGCGATGTGTTCGTAGCGCACGGCTACCATGCCGCCGCGATGGACGACATCGCCGAGCGGGCCGGCGTCTCCAAGCCCGTGCTGTACCAGCACTTTCCGGGCAAACTCGAGCTGTACCTAGCGTTGCTGGACGCCCAGGCCGAGGAGCTCGTGCAGCGGCTGCGTGACGCGATGGCCGCGACCACCGACAACAAGGCCCGGGTACACAACGCGGTCTCGGCGTACTTCGACTTCGTCGACTCCGAGAGCGAGGCGTTCCGGCTGGTCTTCGAGTCCGATTTGCGCAACGACCCAGCGGTACGCGAGCGGGTCAAGCGGATGGACCGCGGCGTCATCGAGGCAATCACCGACACGGTGGCCGCTGACACCGGACTGGACCGCTCCCGCGCGGAACTGCTGGCTGTCGGGCTGACCGGAATGTCGGAGATCGCCTCCCGGTGGTGGTTGGACCACGCCAGCGACGTGCCCAAGGACGACGCGGTCCGGCTGATCGAGTCGCTGGCCTGGCGGGGCATCTCGAACTTCCCGCTGCAGCAGCCGGCACCCTGAGCGTCAACCTGAATTGACACCCCGGTGTTGTCAATGTAAGTTGACAAAATGGCAGATAACACTGGTAGTGCTACCGCGATGGCGACCGCCGCCGGTGGCAAGGATCCCGCCGTCGGGTTGCGTGCGGTGGCCGCGCTGCGCCAACTGCTCGAGCAGTTGGAGGCGTTACAAGTACGCAACGCCCGGCTGATGGGCTGGTCCTGGCAGGAGGTCGCGCAGGCCCTAGGCGTCAGCCGGCAGGCAGTGCACAAGAAGCACGCGAGGGGGCTTTAGATGTTCGAGCGGTTCACCCCGCGGGCCCGCCGGAGCGTGCTGCAGGCGGTGCAGCACGCCCGGAGGTTGGATAGCCCGACTATCGGCTCCGAGCACCTGCTGCTCGGTCTGCTCGACAATCCGGACTCGCTGGCGGCACAGGTGCTGTCCGAACTAGGTGCCGACCCAGCCGAGCTGGCCCGGCGGCTGTCCGCCGAACTGACCGAGTCACACCGCCGGGCCGGGCTGGCCGCGGCCGACGCCGCGGCGCTGGCCGACCTCGGTATCGACGTCGAGTCGGTGGTCCGGCACGCTGAGGAGTCGTTCGGTCCCGGGGCGCTGGCGCCATACCGGCCGGTACGCTGCAGCCGGCGGCCGGGTCGGGTGCAGAAACTGGCCCGACTACGGAAACCGGGACCGCGGAAACCGGGCCGGCTGCGGAAGCTGGATCAGCTCCAGTGGCAGGGCCGCGACCACCGGCCGATGCGCGGCGAGACCAAGAAAGTGCTGGAACGCTGCCTGACCGAGGCCCGCGACCTCCGGCATAACTACATCGGCACCGAGCATGTGCTGCTGGCCATCCTCGGCCTGCGGCACGGGCCGGCCTGGCAGGTCCTCGCCTCTTATGACATTGATCAGGTCATGGTCCGGGCTCAGGTGGTCCGCCTGCTGCGGCAGGCCTCCTGACCGGCGCGATGACCAGAACCCGGGCCGGCTCGTCTAGCCTAGTGACCAACAGGGAATCGCCAAGGAGGCAGCCGCGGTGGAGGTCAAGATCGGCGTGCAGCACACGCCGCGCGAGATCATTTTCGAGAGCGTGCAGAACCCCGCGGAGGTCGAGCAGGCCGTCAGCGAGGCAATGGCGAACCCGACCGGCGTGCTCAAGCTGGCCGATGAGAAGGGCCGGCGGATCATCGTGCCGGCCGGGATCATCGCCTACGTAGAGATTGCCGAGGCCGAGCTACGTCGGGTCGGGTTCGTCGCCGGCAGCTAGCCAGGCTTCCGGGAGAAGCCCTCTGCCTGGAGACTAGCTGGCATCAAGGGTTTCGGGGCCGGACGCAGGGGCGCCTGCGTCCGGCCCCGTACACGGTCAGCCGCCTAGGGTGAGCTGCAGGTCCCAACCGCCGTTCGCGTCGTTCTTCGGGCTGTCGTTGGACGGGTTGTAGATGTCGGCTGGCGCGATCCAGCCGCAGTAACCGCCGCCGGCCAAATCAACGACCTGCGGCGAGCGGTAGGTAGCGCTGCCGGTACCCCCGAAGCTGCGTACCACGAAGGTGTTGACCACGCTGAACGGCGTACCGGTCAGGTCGATGTTGGCCCGGCCGGCCGAGGAGCCAAAGCCCAGACAGTCGAAGGCGACCCCGTACGGCATCGAGGTGACCTCCGCGCCCGGGCAAGGGGCCGAGCTGGAGTGGCAGAGCTGCCCGGTCGAGGTGCTGTAGGTCTGGTCGGCGATGTTGGCCTGGAAGGTCAGCGGTTGCAGCTTGATCGGGATCGGGTCAATGCGGATCTTGGTGTAGCGGGTGACGACAGTCGTCCCCTGGCTGGCGCCACCGGCCAGGTACTCCGAGAAGTTCTGACCGCTGCCGGTATTGGGGAGGTTGAGGTACGTCTTCGGTATCCCGACCATATCGGCGCAGAACACGCTGAGCCCCTGCCCGAGCAACCCCGCAGCAGGCAGCAGACCAGCAGGAGACAGCTCGGCAGGGAGCAGACCGGTCGGCAGGATACTGTACTCGCCATCCGGCGCAGCCGGGTTGATGGCCTTGATGGCAGCGCAGCTCGCTGGCGCCAGCGATGAAGCACTGGCGCGGATCGGGGTGAGGATCGTGGCGGTCAGCGCTACCACCGCAACGGAAAGGAATCGGTTAGGCATGGAAACCCCCTACTGCCTATCGCCACCGATAGCGGCAATAGACCGATGAACAGCACATTGCGCACAGTCTGGGGCACCCTGGGTAGTCTCGCGTCCGCCATTTGGGGTAGCTGCCGGTTACTGTCGGTGGTATCCGGCGAGCCGGTAGGCGGCATTGCGGCAAGCGGGTGCCAGCCAGCCTCACCGGGGTCGAGCCCCCTCAGTGGGGTCGAGCCGGTGGGATGGACCAGGCTAGCCGGGGCTAGCCGGACAGGCCGAGCGCGGACATCCGGGCGCTGTGTGCCTGGGTGATCCGCTTCAGCAGCGCCAGCACCCCGGATAGGTCGCCGGACCCTTCGATGATCAACTCGGTCAACGCATCCCGTTCCGCAGCCACTCGCTGGGCCTGGCTGAGCGCCTCCCCCACCAACCGCCGGGCCCACAACGCCAGCCGGCCGGCCACTGCCGGGTCGGCCGTAATCGCGGCCCGGACCTCGCGGACCGCGAAGTCGGCCTGCCCGGTGTCGGCCAGCGAGTCCAGCACCAACTGTCGGGTTGGCTCGTCCACGAATGCCGCGATCTCCCGGTAGAAGTCGGACGCGAAGCCGTCGCCCACGTACGCCTTGACCAAGCCCTCTAGCCAGGTACTTGGTGCGGTCTGCTCGTGGAAGGTGTCCAGCGGGAGCATGAAGGGACCCATCGCTTTGGCCGGATCCGCACCGAGTTCGCGCAACCGGCCCACCAACCGATCGAAATGGCCCATTTCGGCAGCCGCCATCCGGGCTAGGGCGGCTCTGCCGGCCAGTGTCGGGGCGAGCCGGGCATCCTCGGCCATCCGGTCAAAAGCCACCAGCTCGCCGTAGGCCAGCACCCCGAGCAGGTCGATTACCGCTTCGCGTCGGTCGGCACCGGCTCTTCTGGGCCGACCTACAGCGGCTGCGTTGTCGTCCAGCGGATCCTCCGTGGTCTGCACAGCGGGTCTGCGCGGCGTAACCGCAGCACCCTGACCCTACTCGGTTAGACTGGGGAAGTCCGGCGCCCTACGCGCCGGATAGACCTGTGTGCAAGCTTATTGCGCGCCAGATCTTGTGCGCGGTCGCCTTGGCTGGGCAAGGTGTTGCCAGCCTCGGCGCCGGTCCTGTGGCTACCTGGTGGTGGGTGCAGTCGACCGCCCGATCGGATGCCCGCGCTGGCTCAGAGAGAGGCGATCATCCTGACCGGAAGCATCACGACACCCGAACCAACCATTGAGGAGACCGTACAGTTCGAACCGCTGGCCGCCCGCGCGCCAGTACGTCCGGACAGCCCAACGTTTGCCGAGCTGGGCACCGAGCCGCGGATCGTCGCGGCGCTGTGCGCGGTCGGCATTGAGCGGGCCTTCGCGATCCAGGAACTCACCCTGCCGCTGGCGATGTCCGGCCACGACGTGATCGGCCAAGCCCGCACCGGCACCGGCAAGACCCTCGGCTTCGGCGTCCCGCTGTTGCAGCGGCTGGCGGCCGACGAGCCCGGCGGGAACCCGGGGACGCCGCGCGCGCTGGTCGTGGTACCAACCCGCGAGCTGGCCGTACAGGTCACCCACGACCTGGCCACCGCTGGCTCGCAGCTTGCGCTGCGCTGTACCTCGATCTACGGCGGCCGGGCGTACGAACCGCAGGTCGCCGCGCTGCGCCGAGGGGTGGACGTGGTGGTGGGTACGCCCGGCCGGCTGCTCGACCTGCACAAGCAGCGGCACCTGAAGCTGGACCGGATCGAGGTGCTGGTGCTGGACGAGGCCGACGAGATGCTTGACCTGGGTTTCCTGCCCGACATCGAGCGGCTGATCGACCGGCTGCCCACCGTCCGGCAGACCATGCTGTTCTCGGCGACCATGCCCGGCCCGATCGTTGCGCTGGCTCGCCGGTTCCTCCGCCAGCCGACCCAGGTACGGGCCGAGTCGGCGGACGACCACCCCTCGACGATCCCGCCCCGCGTGGCGCAGTTCGCCTACCGGGCGCACGCGCTGGACAAGACCGAGATGCTGGCCCGGGTGCTGCAAGCCCGCAGCCGCGGCCTGACCATGATCTTCTGCCGGACCAAGCGGACCGCGGCCAAGGTGGCCAACGACTTGGTGGCCCGGGGGTTCGCGGCGGCCGCGGTGCACGGCGACCTCGGCCAGGGCGCCCGCGAGCAGGCCCTGCGGGCCTTCCGCAAGGGCAAGGTGGACGTCTTGGTGGCCACCGACGTGGCCGCCCGCGGGATCGACATCGATGACGTCACGCACGTGATCAACTACCAGTGCCCAGAGGACGACAAGACCTACATCCACCGGGTCGGGCGGACCGCGCGAGCCGGCAAGACCGGGACCGCGGTGACCCTGATTGACTGGGACGAGATCGGCCGTTGGAAGATCATCTGTGACGTCCTCGACTTGCCGTTCCATGAACCGCCGGAGACCTACTCCACCTCCTCCCACCTGCACGTGGACCTTGACATCCCAACCGATGTCGGCGCCGTGCTACCCGCCGACCAGCGGTTCCGGGCCGGGCTGGCCGCCGAGGAGATCGAGGATCTGGGCGAGACCGGCCGGGGCCGGCACGCCGAACGGCGACGCAGTAGCCAGCGGACCCGGCCCGACTTGCGGGCCGGCCGGCGCGGCCAGCCGGCCGCCGGGGTCGCCTCAGCCGGCACCGGTGAGGACGAGCCGCGCCCGGTCCGTACCAACCGGCAGCGCCAGCGGACCCGCGCCGGCCAACCGGTGGCGGGCACCGCCCCGGCCACCGCCACCGGCGGCCCGATAGCTGAGCCGACCGCTGAGACCCAGCCAGCCGCGCCAGGCCGCCCGGTGGGCGCAGTCCGATCCGCTGCCGAAGCTCAACCCGGCGCGGTGCTGGGCGAGCAGACTCGGCGACGGCGCCGCCGCGGTGGCCGGGGCCGTCGCCGTACCGGGGACACCGCCGAGCCGGCCGGCGGGTCGGTCCCAGAGCGGAGTACTGAACGGGTTACGGACTCGGTCGGCACCCCGGCGGAGTCGTAGCCGGCACCGCGCGCGGTTGTGTCGTACCCCCGGTCTAGCGTGCAGACACGCGGGCGCCGGTCATCGGAGGTCCCGAGGCGGGGTACGCCTCGACCACTATGCTGACCGTCGGCTCGCGAGCGGTGTTGTCCGTCGCGCGGTGTGTTTGCTGACGACCCGGGGAGGTTGTTGTCGTGCCTGGTGACTCCTTCGTGCATCTGCACGTTCACACGGAGTACTCCATGCTCGATGGTGCGGCCCGGCTTAAGCAGATGTTCGCCGAGTGTGCTCGGCTCGGTATGCCAGCCATCGCGATGACCGACCACGGCAACGTCTACGGCGCGTTTGACTTCTACAAGCACGCCACCACCACCGGGGTCAAACCGATCATCGGGATCGAGGCGTACGTCGCTCCAGAAAGCCGATTCCATAAGGCCCCGGTGCTCTGGGGAGACCCCTCGCAACGCGCGGATGACGTTTCAGCAAGTGGCTCGTACACTCACCTGACCCTGCTCGCCGTAGACGCGACCGGGTTGCGGAACCTGCTCCGGCTGGCGTCCCTGGCCAGCCTGGAAGGCCACTACCGGAAGTGGCCGCGGATGGACCGGGAGCTGCTTGCCAAGCACGCCGCCGGGATCATCGCGACAACCGGCTGCCCTTCCGGGGAGGTGCAGACCCGGCTCCGGCTCGGCCAGTACGATCAAGCACTGCGGGCCGCGGCGGACTACCGGGATATCTTCGGGGCGGGCAATTTCTACCTCGAGCTGATGGACCACGGTATCGATATTGAGCGGCGCGTCCGGGACGACCTGCTGCGCTTGAGCAAAGAACTCGGCCTTGCCCCGGTCGCGACAAATGACTCGCATTATGTTGCCCGCTCCGACGCAAAGGCGCATGACGCGCTGTTGTGTGTCCAGACCGGGAAGACACTGCACGAGCCCGGCCGGTTCAAGTTCGACGGCGACGGCTATTACATCAAGTCCGCTGAGGAAATGCGAGCGCTATGGGACGACCCGCTGCCTGGCGCCTGCGACACGACGTTGCTGATCGCCGAGCGGGTCGGTGACTATGCCGAGGTGTTCGCGCCGCACGACCGGATGCCCCGGTTCCCGGTACCCGACGGCGAGACGCAGGAGAGCTGGCTGCGCCAGGAAGTGTGGGCCGGTATGCGGTCCCGCTACCCGGCCGGCATCGACGAGGAACGCCGCCGCCGGGTCGAGTACGAGCTGGATGTCATCATCCAGATGGGGTTCCCGGCCTACTTCCTGGTCGTCGCCGACCTGGTCCGGTGGGCGAAGGACAATGGCGTCCGGGTGGGCCCGGGGCGCGGCTCGGCGACCGGCTGCCTGGTCGCGTACGCGCTGGGCATCATCGAGCTAGACCCGTTGGAGCACCGGCTGCTGTTCGAGCGGTTCCTCAACCCGGACCGGGTCTCGATGCCAGACATCGACTTGGACTTCGACGAGCGTCGGCGCGGCGACATGATCCGGTACGTCACCGAACGTTGGGGCGAGGACAAGGTCGCCCAGATCGTTACCTACGGCACGATCAAGGCCAAGCAGGCAATCAAGGATTCAACCCGGGTGCTCGGACATCCGTACGCGCTGGGCGACCGGATCACCAAGGCGATGCCGCCCGCGGTGATGGGCAAGGACATCCCGCTGGTCGGCATCTTCGACTCCGAGCATCCGCGCCATCAGGAGGCTGCCGAGGTCCGGCAGCTCGTGGACACCGACGCTGATATTAAGGAGGTCGTCGAGACCGCCCGCGGGCTGGAGGGCCTGATCCGGCAGGCCGGGGTGCATGCGGCCGGGGTGATCCTGTCCAGCGAGCCGTTGTTGGATGTGGTCCCGATCTGGCGGCGAGACGCCGACGGAGCAATCATCACTCAGTGGGACTTTCCGACCTGCGAGTACGTCGGCCTGTTGAAGATGGACTTCCTGGGGCTGCGCAACCTCACGGTCTTGGAGGACGCGCTGGCGAACATCGCCAGCAACCGCAGCGAGCAAGTCGTGCTGGAGACGCTGCCGCTGGCCAATAAGCCGACCTATGAGCTGCTGGCCCGCGGCGATACGCTCGGGGTCTTCCAACTCGACGGTGGGCCGATGCGGGCCTTGTTGCGCTCGATGGCGCCGGACAACTTCGCGGATATCGCAGCAGTGCTCGCGCTCTACCGGCCGGGCCCTATGGGCGCGAACGCGCACAACGACTATGCCGACCGCAAGACCGGCCGGAAGCAGGTGGAGCCCATCCACCCGGAGCTGGCCGAACCGCTGGCCGACATTTTGGGCGAAACCTATGGTCTAATTGTCTACCAGGAACAGGTGATGGCGATTGCCCAGCGGGTGGCCGGATATTCGCTGGGCAAGGCCGACCTGCTCCGTCGGGCCATGGGCAAGAAGAAGAAAGAGATCCTGGAGAAGGAGTTCGTCCCCTTCTCCGAGGGCATGAAGGCCAATAAGTACTCCAACGCGGCGATCACGACACTGTGGGACATCCTGGTCCCGTTCTCCGACTATGCGTTCAACAAGTCGCACACCGCCGGGTACGGGCTGGTGTCCTACTGGACGGCGTACCTCAAGGCCAACTACCCGGCTGAATATATGGCCGCACTGCTCACCTCAGTGGGCGATGACAAAGACAAGATGGCCGTCTACCTGGCCGAGTGCCGGCGGATGGGTATCCAGGTGCTGCCACCGGATGTGAACGAGTCGGCTGCCATGTTCACCCCGGCCGGCGCAGGAGTCCGGTTTGGGCTGTCCGCGATCCGGAACGTTGGGACGAATGTGGTGGCATCAATCATACGCACCCGCACCGAGAAGGGCAGGTTTGCCGACTTCTCCGACTTCCTGCGCAAGATCGAGCCGGTGGTGTGCAACAAGAAGGTGGTCGAGTCGCTGATCAAGGCCGGCGCGTTCGACTCGCTCCAGCACTCGCGCAAGGGTCTGTGCTTGGTTCACGAGCAGGCGGTCGACCAGATGATGGACACCAAACGAGCCGAGGCGGTCGGCCAGTTCGACCTGTTTGGCGGGTGCGGCGAGGACGGCGGTACGGGGTTGCCGTTCGACGTCGCCGTACCGGTCGGGGAGTGGGACAAGGCCGACCAGCTCGCCTTCGAGCGGGAGATGCTCGGGCTGTACGTATCCTCGCACCCGCTGCTGGGGGTCGAGCACATCCTGGCCCCCAAGGTTGACTGCCCGATCGCCGCGCTCGGCACTGAAGATCACGAGGACGGTGTCATCGTCATGGTGGGCGGGGTGCTGTCCGGGATACAACGCCGGGTCACCAAGCAGGGCAAGCCGTGGGCGAGTGCAACCATTGAGGATCTGGAGGGGAGCATCGAGGTCCGGTTCTTCCCGAGCAGCTATGAAGTCCTTGGTGTCCACTTGGTCGAGGACAGCATCGTCGTGATCAAGGGCCGGGTCGACAAGCGGGAGACCACGCCGCAGCTCATCGCGATGGAGCTGACCGTACTCGACGTCAACGACACCGCCGATGATCATGCCCCGCTGATGCTGGTCCTGCAGGCGCCGCGGGTGACCCCACCGCTGGTGGACCGGCTGCGGGAGATCCTGCGCTCCCATGCCGGCGGCACCGAGGTACGGATCAAGCTGCAGGGCAGCAACGGCCCGAAGGTGCTCGCCCTCGCCGACGATCTCCGGGTCACCCGATCCGGCGCCCTGATGGGCGACCTGAAGGCGCTGCTGGGAGCCAGCGGCATCGAGTAACCAGCCCGACCCAACCCTGACCCGGCTGGCCGGCCCTGTCCGCCCAGAGCGTAATCGCGCTCGACATCGGGCTCGGCCGGCCGGACGTTGCCCCGGACATGAGCTCGCCCGATCCCACCGCGCCGGACCACCCGACCGCACCCCGGGACGACGCGCTGGACGCCTACTCGCGGGTAGTGACCGGGGTGGCCGAGGCGGTCCGCCCGGCGGTGGCCGCGCTGCGGGTCCGCGGGCCGCGCGGTGCGGGCAGCGGCTCCGGCGTGGTGTTCACCGCCGATGGCTTCATCGTGACCAGTGCGCATGTGCTGGGGGGTGCGCGGCGCGGCCAAGCCGCGTTCCTGGACGGCACCGAGACCGAGGTAGACGTGGTGGGCGCCGACCCGTTGGCCGACCTGGCGGTGCTGCGGGCCCGCGGCGCGACGCCCGCGGCGGCCACCCTCGGCGACGCCGACCGGCTGCGGGTCGGCCAGCTTGTGGTGGCGGTCGGTAACCCGTTCGGGCTGGCCGGCACGGTCACCGCCGGGGTGGTGAGCGCGCTGGGCCGGGCGTTCCCGGCCCGGTCCGGTCAGACCGTACGGATGATCGACGATGTGATCCAGACCGACGCGGCGCTCAACCCGGGCAACTCCGGCGGCGCGCTGGCCGACGCGGCGGCCCGGGTGGTCGGGATCGCCACCGCGGTGGCCGGCGTCGGCTTGGGCCTGGCGGTACCGGTGAACGGCACCACCCGCCGGATCCTGACCGAGCTGATGGCCACCGGACGGGTCCGGCGGGCCTGGCTGGGGGTGGCCGGCGCACCGGCCCCGCTGCCGCCGCAGGTCGCCGAACGGCTTGGCCGGCGGTTCGGGTTGCGGGTCTCGGAGGTGGTCCCCGGCAGCCCGGCCGGCCAGGCTGGGCTGTACGTCGGCGACGTGATCCTCTCCGCTGGCGCCCGACCGATCACCGGCGCCCAGGACCTGCAACGCCTCATGCTCGGCGATGCGGTCGGCACCCGGTTCCCGGTGACCGTACTGCGGCACGGCGCCTTAGTAGACGTGATCGCCGTCCTCGACGAGCTACCGGTGTAGGGCCGGCCGCCGGCATCCCGGCCGCACCGCCCGGTACGCCCGACGGCGCGAATCAGTGCGCGGTGAGAATCAGTGCGGCGGTGGAGAAGGCCAGCGCCACCACCGCAGTCACCGCGCCGGTGGCCGCGAAGCGTCGCCACTGGATCGACACTCCGGCCGCCCGGCACCGCTCGTACCACAAGATGATTGCCAACGACGCCCACGGCGTGATCAGCGGCCCGACGTTCGTACCAATCAGTAGGCCGAGCAACTGATCGCGGTGGCCCGGTGAGATCACCGCCTCACCCGCCACGTACGCAGGCAAGTTGTTGACCAGGTTGGACAGGGCCGCGCCCAACGCGCTGGCCCGGGCCATGCCGTCTGCTCCGCCCGAGCCGATCAGCCCGCCGAGCAACCGGCCCAGCCCGTGCCGGTCGATCGTCTGTACGACCAGGAACAGCCCAGTGACGAACGCCAGCAACCGCAGCGGGATCATCCGCCACGCGAACGCGGCCCGGGCCCGGACAGCGACCACCGCCGCCAGCAGCCCGGTGCAAATCAGCGACGAGACCTCCAACGGGGTTCCCAGCAGCACCAGCAGGCCGAAGACCGTGCAGGCCACCGCGGCGACGGCAAACAGCAGCCGATCCCGCGGAACGTGCCTGGCGGGCGGTACGTACCGTTGCTCCCCGCGCCGACCCCGACGCCAGTAGAACAACCACAGGCAGGCCGCGGTGGCCGTGATTGCCGCCATCTGGGGCACCGCCATCCGGGCGGCCAAGCCGAGCGGACGCAACGCCACCCGGTCGGCGGCAAGCAGGTTGGTGAGGTTGGATACCGGCAACAACAAGCTCGCAGTATTCGCCAGCCAGACGGTGAGCATCGCCAGCGGCAGGCGCGCCATACCCGCCTTGGCCGCCGTCGCCAGCATGACCGGTGTCAGGAGGATCGCCGTCGTGTCTAGATTGAGGAACATCGTGGTCAGCGAGGCGAAAAGGACACACAACCCGAATAGCGCCAGGTAGCTCCCGCCCGCCACGATAGCCAACCGAGCCGCCACGACGTCGAACACCTCAGCGTGTGCGGTGAGTTCAGCCAGCACGATCACTGAACCCAGGAACACCAGCAGTGGCAACACTCGACGGACGGTCTGGTCGGCCTCGCCAGCGGGGAGGAGACCACCGGCCACCACGCCAACTCCGGCCAGTAGCAGCCCGATAGCCAGCCAGTCGAGCAGGCCCAGCGACCGAAGCCAGCCGGTGACTCGGGATCCTGCCACCAGCTTACCTGCCTTGTTGTCCACTGGCGCCAACTGATCCCTCAGATCAACCACGCCCCTACCACCACCCCGAGCGATCCACCACAGCAGCAAGTGTGGAGGCGACCGGCCGCCCCACAACTTCACCACCTCTAGCCGATGCCGGGGCAACCCGACCCGATCCGCCGGACGGGTGATGACCGTACTCCAACGAAATTTGGTCACGTGACCGGGCTAAGCTAGGTGTGTCGGCAGTCTACCCGGGGGCTCAACCATGTCTCGAATCACAGCATGGCTCCGCAGCAATGCCGACGGTGTCATCGCATTGTTGCTGGCGTTCTGCGTCGCAGTGCTCGGGTTGGCCGACGTCCTCGGCACTGACAAGGTCAACAATGCCGTTCTCTTGGTGCTCGGCGTGCTCGCCACCACCCTGCTCCGGGACCGGTCGACGGCAAGTAAGGTAGAGCACGACGTCAGCGAGATCAAGGCAGGCCACGCCGAATTGCAGCGGGAGTTGGCGAGCAGTCGCGCGGCGCTGGACCAGATGTCGATGATCCGAGTACTCAGCAGCGAGGAGGTCGGGCCGGCACTCGCCGCAGCACGGCAAGATACCGACCGATGGATGTTCAAGGGCGGCACCGGGACCTACCTCCGAGCCGTGACCCTGCCCGAATGCGTGAACGCTGCCCGCCGGAACAAGCGGGCACTGATGGCCCGTCTGGAGATCATCGATCCCACCAACGAGGCCGTCTGCGGTAGCTACGCCCGATTCCGGCACTCTCTTTCCGGCGAGCCTGACGGCACCGGCGAGCTATGGACGCTCGACCGTACTCGGAAGGAGTCCTTCGCTACGGTGCTGGCAGCCTGCTGGTACCGGCAGCGATACGAGCTGCTGGACATCGAGGTGGGACTCAGCCCAGTAATGACCACATTTCGGTGGGATCTGTCCTCCCGGTGCGTTATCATCACCCAGGAAGACTCGAGGACCCCACCCATGATGATTGACCAGGGTAAAGTCTACTATGACCGCCTGAGCATTGAGCTACGTACCAGCCTTGAGCAAGCTCATCGGCTCCCGATCGCGCAGACCGCGATGGCCTTACCGCTCGGAGATGAGCCGACCATCAACCAAGTTCGCCAGTTGTTCGCCACGCTCGACCTGGCGCTGCCGACATCGTTCACCGATCGTGACGTGGCCGACATAGTGCGCAAGGCACTCCGGCCAAAGAACCCGTACCAGACATGATGGACTACGCACAGGTTCACGAAGACATCTCGCGAGGTGTCGCGCACAAGACACTGCCCAACCTCGCGGCGAACGTGCTGATCGATATCGTCGAGGGAGATAGCGGGCTGCGGGCAGTCCGGCACCCGCTCGGCTTTGCCTGTTTTCCCGTGCTCCGGCACGGCAACGACGGGATCTGCGTTCATGCGTGGAGTGCGGAGACTGCGGTGCCGACCCGAGCGCCGTTCTCAGTTCATTCGCATAGTTGGGACCTGCTGAGCTACGTGCTCTACGGGACGGTGCACAACCAGCTTGTGACGATCCTCGACCGACCGTCCACCCCCACCCACCAGATGTTCGAGATCCGCAGCAGTGGGCGCTTCGACGAGATCCGGGCGACCCCTCATCTGGTGAGCTGGACGAAGGCCAGGACCCAGATGATTCCAGCCGGCTCGGCGTACTCGCTGGCAGCCGGGCAGTTCCACACCGTGGATGTCCCGGTCGACTACCACGCCGCCACGATCGTGCTCGGCCGAAGCCGGCCAGAGGCCGCCGACCTCTCGCTCGGCGAGATCGGCACCCCAGACCACCGGACCTACCGGCAACCGTGCTCGCCGAGCGAGACCACGCGCCTAGCCGCCGCTGTCCTTCGACGGCTCACCGAAAGCCTTGCCACCACCCCAAGCCATTCGCAATGCCGTCCCTGGCGACATCCCTAACCGGATCAAGGTTGGAGTTTCGATGCACCCAAGCGGACACCCGCGCCGACCAGCAGGCGCTGACATGCGCGGCGACATCGACCGAGCCTGCTGGGTCGCCATCGCGGCCGCCGAGGCCGCTGGCGAGCTGCTCCGAGCCGGCACCCAGGGCGGCGCCGAGCTTGGTGCGCGTGCCAAGAGCGCATCCGGCGATGTCGTGACCGACCTGGACCTCGCTGCCGAGGAACTCATTGTCGACCGCATCCAGACCGCTTTTCCCGGGCAACAGGTCATCGCCGAGGAGTCCGGTGTGCTGGGTACGGAGGGCACCTGGACCTGGCTGGTCGACCCCTTGGACGGGACCAACAACCTCGCGATTGGGCTACCGGCGTATGTGGTGGGCATCGCGCTATGCCGGGACCGATTGCCGGTGCTGGGCGTCGTACACGACCCGCTGACCAGGCAGACCTGGTGGGCGATTCGGGGCAAGGGCGTCCACGGTCCGCACTTGACACCGGCAGCCCAGCGTCCCCGGCCGGCCCGTCGCTATCCCGGTGGCCCGCTGCTCGCCTGGACCCAGGGGCACCACGTCGCCCGCGACGACAGTACGGCCTGCGCCATGAAGCTCGCGCTGGAGTCGGCTGCTCGCCGGGTGCTGCAGTTGTGGACCCCGCTGACCTGCTGGCTGATGCTGGCCCGCGGCGACATCGACGGGTTCGTCGGCTATCAGGCAGAGGCGGTGGACCTGCCGGCTGGTGCCCTGATCGCGGCCGAGACCGGGATGGTGTTGCGTGGCCTGGACGGCGCCCCGTTCGACGACCGGATCGGCCGCCCGCCCGCCGACCGGACCTTCGTCGCCGCCCGAGCCGAGGACGTCAGCCGGCTCACCGCGTTGGTGCGCGGCGCCGAGGGTATGGTGCCGAGCGTAAAGGAGATCTGGTCGGTGTTGCCGGTCTGCGAGTGGTGAACGTCTAGAATATATAACGCTGCGTTACGAGAAGATCACGCCACTACCGGCCGACTGCCGTCAGTACTTGAATCGTTCGGGCGGCACTTGCACGGATAGGCTGCAGGTCGTGTCGGTTGCGGCCAATGTAGTGTGCCTGGGCTCTCCTACTGGCGACGCCCCCCGTCGCGGCAGCTAGCGGTACGCGACCGCCGCTAACGGTTTCCACGCTCGCTTGCACCATCCTATCGGGGCGTTCACATCTCGCCTCCGCGCGGCATTCGCCTAGCGGATGAGCCGTTCCGGCTGCTGGTTTGCTCGGGTTTTGCCCTGGACCGTTTTTGGTCAGACAGATGATCAACCGGTACGGTCTTGGTCACCTGTTGACTGGTCTGATCGGCTCCGCTCAGGGAGACGCGGGATCGGACAGGTGGGACTTCTAGCACGACGCCGGCCAACTTGTTCAACAACTTTCCGTCTTATGTCGCCGCGAGGCCGTGGTTCCGTCGCCAACGGACCGACTCCTCGGCCTGCTCCGTCGGGCACGAAAGGGACCGCTGGTCAGCCGAGGGCATCGCTGGCGACCCTCCCTGCTACGAGCGCTGTCGGAGCAGCGCGTTGAGGTACATCGGAGGCCTTTTGTGACACCGGCACCACCGCCACAACGCTGCTGGCTGCCCTCGCGGTGACCGCGCATCGATGACCCGGCAGCCCTCCGACGGCGGCTATCGCAACGCCAACCAGTACAGTACAGTGACCCAATGACTAGTTTGCCGACATTCGACGCTGTGCTGCTCCCCACCGAGGAGATCGGTCGAAGATCGGTCGAGGCCAGCCGCATTCTTGCGCGGAATGGCACGGAGTTCACGCTACGAGACGGTGAATTCTACCCCCACCTCTCCCTGTACATGGGGAACTTCAGCCAGCAAAATCTGTGGGCAGCCGAACTGTTGCTCGTGGAGATAGCCAAAGAAACTCTACCGCTTCGGCTCAAAGCCGAGCGATACACCCAAGATCTTGAACAGGGCATGATAGAAGTCACCTACGAGAATACCGGGCCGATCACGCACCTGCAAAAAGTGGTCATTTCCGCTCTTAACCCGTTGCGCCGCGGTCTACGCGAAAGAGACCCGGTCGGTCGTGTCCTGCGTAAGTGGTTACCCACGACCACCGGGGAAGTGCGCGAGAACCTCGAACAGTACGGTTACGATGAGATCGGAAGCCATTTTCGTCCACATATTACCTTTTCCCGCTTTATCCGGCGAGACCTGCGTGTCGATACCGCCGACCTGCCCCTGCTGGCGGCGTATGACGGTGTCTTCCCGCGCCTCGGTCTGTTTGAGATGGGCGAGCACGGCACCTGCATCCGCCGAGTGGTCGAGCTGGAGCTGGGCAACCAGCCGGGGCACGCGCAAAGCGTCGAAAGCAAGGAGACGAGTCTGCCGCTGGAGCGGTAACGGCGGACCGGCGGGATTCGGGACTGCTGACGCTACCGCATGACAGCACCGTGCTGCCCCGGCAGGTCTCGCGGGTGCGCTACGACCCGGTCGGCCAACGATGGGTCTGGGCGTGTCTGTCACGGTTGTAGCTGACCACCTCGCAGTTCCCCTCCACGGCCGAAGTCACTCTTAGACCGGATGCTGATCGTCAACCAGACGCACCGGCGACGCGTCCTCACCAGCGACTACCCGTCCGGTAGATGATCTCACCAAATAGATGATCTCACCAAATAATTCCTCTGTTGTTGATTTGTTACGCGTGATTCTGAGACCGTTCTGCGCGATACTCCCGCCATGAAGCGAAATGGGGACGCCGCATCCCTAGACCGCGCTGTTGACTTTTTCATCAGCTACTCGCCCGCAGACGAGCGCTGGGCGACGTGGATCGCGTGGGAACTGGAGGCCGCCGGCCACTCCGTGATGCTGCAGGCCTGGGACTTCGTGCCCGGCACTCACTTCCTCGATTTCATGGACCGCGGCGTCAGCGGGGCGACGGTCGTGATCGCAGTACTGTCTCGCAGCTACCTCCGGTCCCGCTACGGCAAAGTGGAGTGGCAAGCCACCTTCCTCGGAGATCCGGAGAACGTCGCCAGCCGGCTGGTCACGATCAGGGTCGAGGAGTGCCCGCTCGAGGGGCTGCTCGCGATGATCACCTACGTCGACCTCGTCGGCGTCTCGGATCCGGACCAGGCCCGGACCCTGTTGCTCAGACGGATCCGGGATGCCCTCGACGGTCGAGCCAAGCCAGCACGCGCGCCGAGCTACCCAACCCACCCCACTCGTCCGCCAGCGGTGGACGTGGCAGCGGGCCCCGGCGGCGACGTCTACCTCCAGTCGCGGCCGAGCTATCCGTACCGCCGGCGCTCACCGGCGACCGCCCCCATCTATCCACCGGCCGCACCGGCGGACCGGGGGCCACGGCCGGCGATCACGCTGCTGCATGTCCCCGGACCCAGGTTCGACCGTGATCCGATGAAAGCCGACGGCCCGACCGCCGCCGAGCTACAAAGCAGGATCTGGGCCGATCTGACCAGGCTGACTGACGATGGTGCTCCGCAGCCGGACCTCCTCGTTATCACCGGCAACCTGACCGAGGCCAGCCGGGTAGGCGAGTTCGCCGAAGCTACCGAATTCCTCACCGGACTCCGGGTCCTGCTCGGCCTCGAACCACATCGACTCGTTCTTGTGCCCGGGAACAACGACGTATCGCAGCGTGCCTGCCAAGCGTACTTCGCCAACTGCGAAGCGGACGAAATCAAGCCGATGCCGCCGTACTGGCCCAAGTGGCGACACTTCCATCGGCTCTTTGAGGAGCTTTACCAGGGACTGGACGACCTGGTCTTCGATAGCCACCAGCCCTGGACCTTATTCCCCATGCCAGACTTGCAGGTCGTCGTTGCCGGCATCAACTCCACGATAAACGACAGCCACTTGCTCAAGGACCACTACGGCTGGATCGGAGAGGCACAGGCGGCATGGTTCGCGCATCGGCTACGCCCGTTCGAGGACGAGGGTTGGCTGCGGATTGGAACCATGCGCCATGCTCCGCCACGCTCAGACAGCGTCGCCGGCACCGACCCGGAACTCCTGCGCGACGCCTCCACGCTCGACCGGCTGCTCGGCCGCCAGCTCAACCTGCTGGTGTGCGGTCCCGCACCGGCTGGCTGCGAGATCGGCACGCTCCCCTCGGGGCTGACCGTCATTCCGCCCGCCGGGCCGACCCGGTTCCAGCTTCTGCAGCTCACCGCCGCGGGGCTGGTCCGCTGGGCCGGCAGCGAACATCTCGAGGGCACGGAGACCGGAGTCTCCGCCGATCCCAAGGCTGACCACCCGGCCCAGGCCAACAAGGGTCCCGAGAGGCTGCAACGGCAGTGGCATGCCGTCGGCGGCACCTTCGTCCCAGCCGTGACCGATGCCGGTGGCCGGGATCTCCCCGCGTCGGGACGGCGCCCGGACGGCTTCGCGGTCCCCGTGAAAGCGTCGGTGGATCCACGATCGGAGCAGGAAGAGCGCGGCGATCCCGTGGTCGCCCTGCTGGATCGGATCGCGGAAGTGTGCGAGACCCAGTACGACAATGCGAAAATCCGCCGAATTGACGGGAAACCGCCTTACCTGGTGGTCACTTACCGCGACGGCCAGTTCTTCCGGCGGCAGCAGGTGGCCGCCCACGTCGGTGAACTCACCCACACCGACATCGAGCGGTTCCTCAGCGAGGTCCAAGCGGTAGACCCGGACCTGTCGTCCGAGCTGGTCTACGAGGGACCGCGGATCTCCCAGGCCGTGCGGGAGGAAGCCGTGCGGCGAAAGGTGCGGCTACGCAGCTTCATCGAGTTCCAGGGCCTGCTGGACCTCCGGGACTTCGTGGCTGCCCAGACCACACGGCTGCGCGCCGACCCGTACTATCCACCGGACCTGTATGTACCGCAGCGGTTCCGTGAACTCGTCGGTAGTGACCGGAGCGTCCATACCGATCTCGTCGAGGAGCTGATGCGACTAGTCGCCATCGACGACGGACGGTTCGTCCTGGTTCTGGGGGACTTCGGCCGGGGGAAGACATTCGCGTTGCGTCAGGTGGCCAGCCGGATACCCACCGAGCATCCCAACCTGATTCCGATCTTCATCGAGCTGCGGAAGCTCGATAAGGCGCATTCGGTTGCCGGCCTGGTGGCGGCACACTTGGCCGACTTCGGCGAGGAGCACATCGACCTCAAGGCATTCAACTACATGCTGCGTCAAGGTCGGGTCGTGCTGCTGTTTGACGGCTTCGACGAGCTGGCCGCCCGGGTGACATACGAGCGGGCCGCGGACCACCTGGAGACCCTCCTGGCGGCAGCCGAGGGCAAGGCGAAGATCGTCGTTTGCAGCCGCACGCAGCATTTCAAGACCGACGCACAGGTGCTTACTGCCCTCGGCGAGCGGGTCGGCGTGCTGCCGCACCGCCGGGTGGTGAGCATCGAGGACTTCACTACCGCCCAGATCCGCGAGTATCTCGTGAACCGCTACGGCAGCGAGGATGCCGCCGAGACGCGGCTGCACTTGCTCAGCGGGACCGAGGACTTCGTCGGGCTGGCGCGCAACCCACGGATGCTGAGCTTCATCGCTGACCTGGACGACGGGCGGCTGCGTACGGTCATGCAGGCCAAGCGGGTAGTCAGCGCGGCGCGGCTGTACGAGGAGATCTTGGAGGCGTGGCTGACCTTTGAGGAAGAACGTACTCACGGGATCCGCGGTGCCCCGCCCAGCTTGACGCGCCCTGCCCTGTGGCAGGCCGTCGGGACTCTCGCCGTGCGGCTGTGGGAGTCCCAGGAGCCGTTGTTGCGGCCCGCCGAGTTGGTGGAGGTCGCTGACACGCTCGCGGCAATGGCTAAAGCGCAGCTCTCCCCGGACCAGGCCGCGCACGCGGTGGGCGCGGGCAGCCTGCTCGTCCGTACCGACGAAGGGTTGTTTGGTTTCATTCACGGCTCGGTGGTCGAATGGCTGGTCGCCAAGGAGATCGCCGCCGAGCTGGCCAAAGGGTCAGTGGCCCCGGCGATGCTGTCCCGTCGGACCCTTTCCCAGCTTACGGTCGACTTCCTGTGCGACCTCGCCGACCCCGACGCTGCCCATGCCTGGATGGAACGTGTTCTCGCCGACCCCGATGCGGCGGACGCGCCACGCGCGAATGCGCTCAAGATCAGCAACCGGTTGCGCACGACGGGCCGCACCGACCTGCGCGGCGCAATGCTACGCGGCGAGGACCTGTCCCATCGCGACTTTGCCGACGCCGACCTCAGCGGTGCCGACCTCAGCGATGCTCGGCTGGTGGGCACCAGGCTGAACCGAGCCAGCCTCCGCGACGCGCGGCTAGCCGGAGCGCGCCTCGATGAGGCGACGCTGACGGGAGCGGACCTCACCGGGGCGGATCTGACCCGAGCCCGCATGCTCCGGACTGACCTGCGGGACATCGTGCTGACCGGAAGCCGGTGGGGGCGTGCCGCGCTGATCGACGTGCGGGCCGGCTCGGAGCTGCTCCGGGCTGGCGAGCTGCGTGGCGCCGCGGTCAGCCCCGGCCAGCAGACGGACACGGAGTTCGCCCCAGCCGCGATCGGCGTTCAATACGGCTTCGAGTTCGGCCGACTACCGCAGCCAATCGCCTACAGCCCAGACGGCGGGCTCCTGGCCATCGGAAGTGATGACGGGGGCGTGCTGATCTGCGACACGGTGTCCGGTCGGCCGCTGCGGACCCTGCGCGCGCACAGTGGTCGGGTCTACGCGGTTGCCTACGGCCCGGGCGACACGGTGCTGGCTACGGCCGCAAGCGACGGTACGGCCATCCTCTGGGACCCGGTGACCGGTGAACGCCTGCGGCAGATGACCGGGCACCAGGACTGGGTATGGCCAATGGTGCTCAGCCCGGACACCAGCATGCTCCTCACCGGCGACCGCAGTGGCACCATCCGACTCTGGGACACTGCGACCGGCCAACTCCGCTATGAGTACAGTGGCCACGCCGAGCGGGTGTGGACCGCGGCCTTCCGACCTGATGGGGCGCTGCTCGTCACCGGTGACAGTGCCGGCGCCGTGCGGCTGTGGGACACCGCGACCGGCCAACTCCGGCAGGAGCTTTCGGGGCATGTCGGTGGCGTCTACCGCCTGACGTTCAGTCCCAGCGGAAAGTTGTTGGCGACGGTGGATCACGGGGGAAGGGTCTCTCTCTGGGACCCCGCTACCGGCACGCTCCGGGACCAGCTCACTGGTCACACCGCACGCATCTACGCCTTGGACTTCCACCCCAGCGGCGCCTTGCTGGCCAGTGGTGACACCGACGGCACGGTACTTCTCTGGGACGCCACCAATGGGCGAAGGCAGGCTCAACTGACCGGACATACCGGCGCCGTGTACTGGGTCACCTTCAGCCCGGACGGTACCCTACTCGCCAGCGGCGACAGCGACGGCGGCGTACGTCTGTGGGAATCGGCGGCCGGGCAGCTTCGGTACAAGCTGACCGAGCACAAGAGTTCAGTCTGGCCGGCAGTGTTCCGCCCGGACGGCCGGCAATTCGCGACCAGCAGCAACGACGGAACCACCCGGCTGTGGGATCCGATGAGTGGACAGTGCAGGCAGGTGCTCCGCGGCCACGGGCGGCAGATCACGTCGGTGCAGTTCAACGCGGACGGGTCGCTGCTCGCCACCAGCGGCAACGATGGCGTGGTCCGGCTGTGGCATACCCGTACCGGCCAGCGCTACCGAAAGCTGGCTGGAAGCGCCGACAGGCTCGTCTCGGCGTTCTTCAACCCGACGAACACCCAACTGGCCACCGCGACCAGCGATGGGGGCATCTCCCTGTGGAACATCGAGTCCGGGGACGCCGAACGCGAGCTCAACGTAGAGACTGACCACGTATGGGCAGCGATCTTCAGCCCCGACGGCGACGTGCTGGCGACGGCGAATGACGACGACAGCGTTCGGTTGTGGTACCGCACTACCGGAAGGCAAATCCTGTCGCTGTCCGAGCACAAGGGTCGGGTGCGTTCCATTGCGTTCAGTCCTGACGGGGGGGTTATCGCCACCGGTTGTGACGACAGCAAGGTGCGGCTGTGGGACGCGGAAACCGGCGTCTGCCGGGCCACCCTGATCGGCCATTCCGACCGGGTGTACGCGGTGATGTTCAACCGGGAGGGGTCCCTGCTCGTCAGCGCGAGCAACGACGGGACCGCCCGCCTGTGGGACCCGAGGACAGGCGGCCAGCTCAACGAACTCACCCGGCATACGGGCCGGCTGTGGTCGGCCGCCTTCAGCCCGGACGGCACCGTGGTGGCCACCGCTGGCGACGACCTCGTCGTCCGCCTCTGGGACACCCGCGGTGCTCGAGAACTGAGCGTGCTGCCCGGCCACACCCGTCGCGTGTGGTCGGTCGCATTTAGTCCGGACGGCTCGCTGCTCGCAAGCGGCGGCGACGACGGCACCGTACACATCTGGGACGTTGCAGACCCGTCGACCGCTCGGCGGAAGATGACCCTGCTCGGTCTGCCCGAAAACAGTTGGGCCGCGCTCGCGCCTGACGGCGGCTACAAACTCGCTGGCGATGTGAAGGGCCAGTTCTGGCATGTCATCGGGATGTGCCGGTTCGAGCCCGGCGAGCTGGATAACTACGTACCAGAGGTGCGGCAGGTGCCCTTGGCCGCGGAACTGTGAACCGTGCGGCCGTCGACATGGGCCCTCCGGTCGCCAACCGTCGTGCGGGTCTGGTTGATCGTACCGCTCGGCTCAGCGGTTGGGTGTCCTGGCGCGGCAGGAAGGAGTCGCTGACCGGGAAGGACTGTCGCAGGCTCGTGCCCGAGCTGGTACAGCGGGCCGGGGACGCCGACCCGACCGTACAAAATGATCGACCCAGCCGTGGGCGAACAGGTCGTGGTGGCGCCACAGCCACACTGCTGGCCCTCGACGCGATCACGATGGATGACGTCCTAGACGCTCACCTCCCTCGCTGTCAATCCCCCTCCCCCACCTGGGCTGGGACACCCACGCCGGGTAACCGCGAAAGCCGAGTCCGGAAAGAAGCCAGCCAAATTCCGCCAGCCAACTAGCCCCGCGGCGCAACCCGATGGTTGGTAGCGCCGCCGTCAATCTCAATCTACCCCAGCATTCGGTAGACTGGTTGCTCCGAGTCGCACGGACGGGGTCACGCCTATGGCAACCGAGCAGGACGACGAAGAGCTGATGCGCGAGCTGCTGTGTCATTTCCTCGCGAGCTGGCCGCTCAAGCTAGCGAAAAGCGCGTTGCGTACGCTTGAAGCGCTTGCCTTTCGGCAGTTGTCGCCAATCATTGGCACCGTTCTGGATGTAGGATGTGGCGATGGGATTTTTGGGAGGCGGATAGCTCCGACGGCCGATTTGTGGGGTGTGGACAATGACCTGAAGAGGCTGCAGGTAGCTGCAAAATACCGTATCCACGCCTTGGCGGCAGACGCGGCCGCCCTGCCCTTTGCCGACCAGTCTCTCGACGTCGTCATAGCGAACTCGACGCTAGAGCATCTTGCGAATCCGCAAGCTACGATCGGCGAGGCCGAGCGCATACTGAGACCGGGTGGTCGCTTCGTCTTCACGGTGCCGCTCCGGGATGGGCTGGACAACCTTTTATTCTCGAAAGTGCGAGGAGCAGGCTACGAGAGACAGTTCAACACGTACTGGCGGCACGTGACGATGGAGTCGATCGAAGCTTGGGAGAACATGGTCAGAAGCGTGCCACAGTTTTGCCAGACCAATAGGCTGCCAATCGGGTCACGACGCCAGACGGAAACTATCGACCTGCTGTCCTCGGTCGTCCTCAAGGCAGGACCAATCATTCGACGGAATCGCCGGTTGGTTGACGCTCAGCGACTTGCCCTCGCTAGCCTGGTGGCCGATCTGCTGGCCAGAGCTGCCGGCTGCGCAAGCACGGGAGAGCCGCATTCGGAGGTATTGTTCGAATACGTCAAGCATCCGCACAGTAGTATGAAACTGTGCGGCAATTCCTCGATGCTGGTCCCGGCTGATGACCTGCCGGGCACGGCCGCCGCGATAAGCCACAGCGGGCCGGCAGCGGGGTAAGCACAACGGCCGCGACGGCTTGGTGGTGACCTGGGTGGGGCTGCCCCGATCAGACGGGGCGCATTCCCGTGGGGCGGTGGGGGTGCGGCGCGGACCTGGCCGATGCGGCCGATTCCGGGGTATAGCGTTCCTCAGGAGCATGAGGTGTCGCTGGTGGTGTGCGGGTCATCCAGCAGGATCTGCATGCGGTTTGGCGAGGCTGGGACGTGTCCGCGGGACTGTCCCTGGCAGGCTCTAAGGTGTCAGACGTGAAGGCCCGACTCTGGACCGCCCTTGGTGTCGTCGTGGTGCTGGGGGTGCTGGCCGCGGTGGCGGTGCCCGTGGTGCGGGCCAGCGACTGGGCGAACACCACGCTGCGGACCGCTGCCTCGGCCGCAAGCCAGCCGCCGCTGGCTGCGTTGCCATCCCCGCTGAACTTGCGCTGGAGCGCACCCGGTATCCCGCCGAGCAGCGGGCAACCGGTGGCCGGTGGCACGGTGGTGGTGGCCAGCCAGCACCGGATCGAGGGCCGGGACGCAGCCACCGGCGCAACCCGCTGGTACTACCAGCGCGACAACGCCTCGCTGTGCGCCTGGTTGATCCAAGACGGCGTGGTCTTTGCCGCGTACCGCAAGACGGCCGGCTGCCGCGACCTGACCGCCCTAGACGCCGGCACCGGCGCCCGCAAGTGGTACCGCAACGCTGACCTGGACCCCGACATTACGCTGACCGCGATGTCCGGCGTGCTGATCGCCGGCAACGCAGAAGGGCTGTTCGCGGTCGACACCGGCGGCTCACTCGACCGCTGGAGCTACCAAAAACCCGGCTGCCGGCTGTCCCGACCGGTACTGGGCCGCCAAGGCGTCGGGGTGTTGCTGACCTGCGCCAACACGCCGAGCAGGATCACGCTGCTCGATGCGTACACCGGCAAGGAACGCTGGATCACGCCGGCACCGGGCGCCCAGCCTGCCGTACTGGCTGTCGACCAAGAGGTATCGGTACTGTCGATCATCAACGGGCAGCCGACCCGCACCCGCTACGACCCGACCGGCAAGCGACTTGGTGCGTTCAGCGACCGGGCGCTGACCTACTCCGATCCCGCCAAGGTGGCCGCGACCGTCTACAGTGGACTGATCATTGGCTGGACCGGTAACCGGGTGTTCGCGGTACGCGCCGGCACCGACCGGCTGCTGTGGACGACCAGCGGCACCGGCCCGGTCACTGCAACCCCGACCGGCGCGGTGCTGGCCAGCGCCGACGGGTTCGTCGAGCTGGCCCTGGTCAGCGGCCGAACCAGCCGGTCCATCCTCGCCTTGGCCGGTATCGCCGCGCCGCCGACCGCGATCGCCCGGGTCGGCGCGAGCGTGCTGACCGCCGGACCCGACGGCACCCGGGTGTACGGGTGAGCCAACCCAGATGATCGGTACGGATCAGGCTGGCTCCGGGTCACCACGACAACCGCAGCCGGCACCAGGTCCGGCGCCGGCAGACTGGGCAGCGCACCCAGGAGGCATACCGGCGGACCAGCGGCAAGTGCGCGCTGGGCACCAGCGTACGGGCCGCCTGGATCATAGTCAGCGTGGACCGCGCCCGGCAGGCCGAACAGTCCATCGTTACCGACCCGGCCGCCGGACGAGCATCGGCCGGGCTGAACAACGCCCGCTTGCCCTCCACGTCCACGGTAAACAGCCGGTGACCGCCGTTCACCCGGCACCGGATCCGGTCCAACCCGCCGTTGCCCATCAGCCCACCTCCCTGACCTGCCGATCTCTTGCCTGCCAGTCGGCAGCCAACGACTGAGCCAATTCACGGTAGGCCATCGCACCCCGGGACCGGGGTGCGACGGCCAGCGCGCTGCGGCCAGCCGCCGGGGCTTCCGCAAACCGGACCGACCGCGGGATCGGCGGTCCCAGCAGCGGCACCCCGAACCGCCCGGTGATATCTGCCAACACGTCTCGGGCGTGTACGGTCCGACCGTCGTACAGCGTCGGCAGTACGCCCAACACCCGCAGCTTTGGGTTGGTCAGCCGCTGCACGTCGTAGACGGTGTCCATCAACTGGGCTACCCCGCGGTGCGCGAGGGTCTCCGGTTGCAGCGGCACCAGTACCTCACTGGCCGCGGTCAGCCCGTTCAGAGTGAGGATGCCCAGCGACGGCGGGCAGTCGATGATCACATCGTGGTAGGACCGCAGCAGCGGCGCCAGCGCCTTACGTAGCGCGTGCTCCCGGCCGCGCCGCTGCACCAACACAGCCTCGCAGCCAGCCAGGTCGATGGTGGCCGGCAGCAGGTCTGGGCCGTCCTTGGTGGGCTGCACTACGGTGCCCGCGGAGATCCGACCGAGCAGCACGTCGTGGCAGGACATCGGCAGGTCGTCGGGATCCAGGCCGAGGGAAAAGGTCAAGCACGCTTGCGGGTCGATGTCGACGAGCAGCACCCGTCGGCCCTGCTCGGCCAGGGCGGCTCCGAGCGAGGCGACAGTGGTGGTCTTCGCGACGCCGCCCTTCTGGTTGGCAACTGCGAGGACGTGGCTCATGGACACCCAGTCTGAGCGTACCGACCCCTGCCAAACAACCCGGTGACGCACCGTATCCGGGTTCACACAGTCAGCCGCAACCGGGCCTGATCAAATTGTCAGTCAGATCGTACCAAACCCGGCGGCCGCCCAGTGCGTCAACGCGAGGCGGCAGATTATGGCTCTGGCATGGCAGGCTGGCGGAGTGCGCGGCTACGATCTGGGAATCTTCGGTCCGGAGAGCGTCACTTGGCGGCTTCACGCCGACCCGGTGCTGTGGTTTGGCGGGGTACGGGCGCTGTACCTGCAAGCCCTGCACCCGGAGGCGATGGCCGGGATCGAACGGTACTCCCGATTCCGGGACGACCCGTGGGGCCGGCTGCGGCGGACCGCGGAGTACGTCGGGGTCACCACCTATGGCACCCGCGCGGAAGCCGAGGCGGCCGGCGCGGCGGTCCGTGCGCTGCACCGCCGGCTCAAGCTGGACGACCCGGTGCTGCTGCGCTGGGTGCATTGCTGCGAGGTCGACTCCTTCCTCACTGCGGGCCGCCGGGCCGGGATGCGGATCACCGACGCCGACGCTGACCGGTATGTGGCCGAGCAGGTCCGATCGGGCAGGTTGGCCGGCGTACCGGAGACCGGTACGCCCCGCTCGGTGGCCGAGCTGGCCGCCTACTTCGACGCTATCCAGCCGGACCTCATGATCAGCCCGGCTGCGCTGTCGGCGGCCCGGTACTTGTTGTTCCCGCCGATGCCGCTGCGGGTGGAGTTGCTCACCCCCGCCCGGCCACTGTGGACGGTGGTCTCGGCGACATCGTTCGCGCTGCTGCCGCGCTGGGCGCGCCGGATGTATGCGATGCCCGGCCTACCGGTCACCGACCTAGCCGCCACCGCCGTCGCGCACACGATGCGGTCGGTCATCTCGCTGCTGCCGGTACGCCTCCGGGAGGGCCCGCACTACCGAGATGCCAAGGCTCGGCTGGCCGCCACCCCGGTCCGCCGTTTGCAGGCGCTGCCCTAACCGCCGTACTGCGGAGAACTCCAGTGTCCCGCCATTGCTTGCGGTCCCAGCGGGTCGCCAGAAACTGGACCGGTGGCTATCGACCCGTCCGGGTTGAACCCGAACTGCCGCAACCGCTCAGCCTCATCGTTCCGTCCTTGCTTGGCCAGTAGGGATGTCAACCAGCCGGCGGCTGCTTCATCGCCGCCCTCGACACGGACCCGCAACCCATCCAGATCACCCCGATCAGCCAAAACCCAAGCCAACCGACGGCCGGCTGACCAGTCACCAGCATCGGCACGGCCCCGCAACCCATCCAGATCACCCCGATCAGCCAAAACCCAAGCCAACCGACGGCCGGCTGACCAGTCACCAGCATCGGCACGGCCCCGCAACCCATCCAGATCACCCCGATCAGCCAAAACCCAAGCCAACCGACGGCCGGCTGACCAGTCACCAGCATCGGCACGGCCCCGCAGGGCCTCCAGATCACCCCGATCAGCCAACAACCTTGCCAACTGGTCTGCGGCGCCCTCATCACCGGTATCAGCGAGGGCACGTAGGCCCTCCAAGTCATTCCGCTCGGCTAGCAGCCAGGCCAACCGACCGGCAGCGTACCGATCGCCAGCGTCGGCGCGGACTCGCAACCCCTGCAAATCACCTCGATCAGCTAACTGCTTAGCCAGCAGCCAATTCAACAGGTCAGCGGCGGCTTCGTCACCAGCGTCTGCGCGGGCCTGTATGCCCTCCAAGTCATTCCGTTCGGCTAACAGCCAGGCCAACCGACCGGCAGCGTACCGATCGCCAGCGTTGGCGCAGGCCCGCAGGCCCGCAGCGTCGCCCCACTCAGCCAACAACCACGCCAGCCCACGACCAGCGGAGCGGTCTCCAGCGTCGGCGCGGGCCCGCAGGCCCTCAGTGTTGCCTTGCTCAGCCAACAACCACGCCAACCGGGCTGCAGCTTCATCGGCGATGCCGACATGTGCCTCAAGTCCTCCCACATCGCCTCGTTCAGCCAGCAACTCGACCAGCCGGCTCCCGGCGTAACGGTTGCCGGTGTCGACGAGGGCCTGCAGTGCCTCCACGCCACCGCTTCTAGCCGACAGTCGGGCCAGCCGGTCGGCTGCGACCTCATCGCCGGCGTCGGCACGGATCTGCAGACTCTCCACGTCACCTCGCTCAGCCAGCAACTCGGCCAACCAACCGGCCGCAGCCTCATCACCGACATCGGCGCGGATCTGCAGTTCGTACACGTTGTGCTGCTTGGCCAGCAGGCCGGCCAGCTGAGCAGCGGCGTCCCTATCGCCGGTGTCTGCAGCACATCGGTAGAGGGGGATGGCATAGCAGTACAGCAGCCGGCTATTCGCGCTGTAGCCAAGGCGAGTCAGGTCACTGAGGCTACGTGTGTGGGCGATAAGAGCTTCCCACGTCGTGGCAGGAAGGCGTTCGTAGCGACGTTGTGCGATGGCGGCTTGGAGGAGGTAGTCAGCAACTGTGTAGCCGGAGATCTGTCCCATGTCGATGCCGACGGGAGCCAACGCGGCGACGGCACCATGCAGTTTCTCGGTAGCATAGGCGAGCGCGGTTTCAAACCAGTTGGTGGGTGCCTCGGCTCGTTCGCGACCGTTGCAGTAGCCGGTCGCGGCCGCTCGCAGCAGGTCAGCGGTCAGTGGGTCACGTACACCGAGTCGGGTGGCGTCGACTGCCGCGGTGAGCACGGCCTTGGCGTAGACGCCAGCGTCTTCCCACCGGGAGACCAATTGCGGGGCGGCGGCCAGTGTCTGGGTCAGGCCGTACCCCTCAGCATGGAGGGCAATACGGATACGGACGTCGCCCACAGCGGCGGCCCGGGCACGATCCTGCTCCTCCCGGCTGAATCGTGAGGGGATGCGGACCATGTCAGCCAAGTCGAGAACTGCTCGTGCCTGCTGATGCGGATCTGCCATACCGAAAGCCGGCGCGGTGGTCCAGGTGGCGTACTGATCTGACCACAGCGCGCCCACCACAACTATCGGCGCTTGTGCACGCAGTAGAGATCGGACGGTCGTGACAGTCAGGCTGCCCTCCCCGCCGAGATAATTCTGCAGATCATCGAGCCATACCACCGTACGCAGGGGCGGATCAGTGACCAGCGCGGTTACCTCGGCCCCATCAGACGGGTGGATCAGCCACCAGTCAGGCAGCAGGGCTTGAAGCGCCTCGAATGCGCATCGGGTCTTGCCCACCGATGATCCGCCCACCAGGAGCACGAACCCGCCCTGTACTGCAGCCGCACTAATCCTTGCACGGATCCCGGTTGGAGAGGTGTCGGTATCCCGTTCGACATAGGCAGGGAGTCCCCTGGACGCACCGTCCACCTCGATTGCCGCATGCACACCGAGCAGCCGCGGATTGCCCTCACGGACCAAGACTGCCTTGGCGGGGGCGCCGGCTTGGCCAGTTCGGATTCGGTCCGCAGCTCGTAACCACTCACGCTCCTCGGGCCCATCGTCCGGAACTCTGCACGCACCAAGAAACGCCAACAGAGTCGCCTGGGCGGGCATGCGCTTCCCGCTGAGCAGATCGGTCAGCGTGCTGGATGGCAGGGCGCGGGCCCTGCCCCTTCGAGGCGGCAGTCGCCTGGCAGCGTCATCCAGGCCGCGGTAGCTGAGGTGATGTCGGTTGCGCAGCGCGTCCAAGCGCGCCGCCAGTTCGGCCCGATTGCTCACTCCGGCCGGGTCGGCCGGCACCGGCGACCCATCGTCCACACCGACCACCCGCAGCTTCGGTTCATCCGCTCGGTCCGACCCGTACGACCAGAGTCCGCCCGGACAGTGTAAAGGCACCACGCGCTACGAAAGCTGGAGCCAGCGGGGTCCGAGCCGGTCCGCTCCCCTACCCGGACAACCGGCAGGCCCTGTGCCCTCTATCCGATGACCTGAACCAGTCAGCCCCTCTTACGAAGGAGCGCACTGTGCAGCCCTACATCGACGCCTTTCCGGTGATCAGCGGCGTTCTCAATCTCGCCGCAGCTCTCATCCGGCTGGCCAGCACCCTCTCTCAAAGGCATCGACCAACTCGGACGGCAGCTAACCCGCCCGAACTAAGCTGACGTCTCGACCAGGAGCCCTCGACCAGGAGCCCCTCGCGGAGTCAGCCGGAGCGGTCCGGGCTGGCCCGTTCTGGGGTGATCGCGATGATCAGCCGCTGCTCCCGGCGCATCGCCTCCTGGTAGTCGGCCCAGTCCGGGTGCTCGCCCGAGATGCCCCGGTAGTAGCTGATCAATCCGTCCATCGCGGCCGGCAGCGGGATGATCTCGGCGGTCCCGTCGACCTGCAGCCACTCACCGAAGAAGCCGTCGGATAGCGCGGTGTAGCTGACCCGCGGATCGCGGTGTAGGTTCTTGACCTTGTACGCGGTCTGCCGGCTGCTGATCACTATCCGGCCGATGTCATCGACAGACGCCAGCACCGGTGAGGTCTGCGGCCAGCCGTCGGCACGCCGGGCGATGAGCACTCCCCGATGGTTGCGCCGGACGAACTCCCGTGCCTGGTCAATGTCCATGACGTCAAGTATGTCGGCCTGCCTGCACGCAGCTCGGGACCGCGCTGAAATGTCGTGGGCTAGGGAGCGGGTACGGACACGATCGGGCGGTCCAGCGCGGCCCACGGTTCGGCGGCCGGCGCGGCGAGCTGGCCGGGCTCGCAATGCCGGCGGTAGTCGCACCAGCCGCACTGCCGGCCGGGGTGAGCCGGAAATACCGCGTCGGGATCCGCTCCAGCGGACAGCGTGTCGGTCGCCGCTACGATGTCGGCGGCAGTGTCCTCGGCCCGCCGGATCTGCCGAGCCAGAGTCTGCTCGGTGTGCTGGGCGGCGGCCACCGCGCCGGTCGGCAGGTGGTGCAGCTCGACCCGCGTGCACGGCCGGCGCAGTGTGCGGCCGGCGGCCAGCGCGTAGATCGCCAGCGCCAGCGAGCTGCGTGCGTCATCATCGGTCGGTTGGTGCCGGCCGGTCTTGTAGTCGACCACGACCAGCTCCCCGTCCCGGTCATCGAGCCGGTCCACCCGGCCGGCCAGCGCCAACCGCTCGGTCCGGGTCGCCACGTACCGTTCCACCCCGGCCGGCTCACTGATCGGGTCCAGGGTAGCGACATAACCCTCCGCCCAGCCGCGGGCCCCCTGCCGCCACTGTTCGGACTGCTCGGCGTCGCGAAACCCCTCCACCAGCCAGCAGCCCTCGACCAGGGTGCCGGCAGCGGCTGGGGTGCGGCGGGTGCGCGGCAGATCCCACCACTGCTTCAGCGCGGTGTGCACCGCCGCCCCGATCGAGTTGTGCGCCCACGGCGGCCCCTTGGCCGGCGCCGGGCGATCCAGGTAGCTCAGCCGGTACCGGCGCGGGCAGTCGGTGAACGTGGTCAGTCGGGACGGGGTACAGGCGAACAGCCGGGTAGGCATACCCGGCAGGCCGAGCTGCTCGGTCATCGGCTACCAGCTACCGCCGCCGGAGTCGCCGCCGCCCCAGTCGCCACCACCACCGAAGTCACCGCCGATGTCCCAGCCACCACCACCGCCGTCGCCCCAGCCACCACCGCCGGAGTCACCGCCCCAGCCACCGTAGTCGCCAGACTGATCGCGGCCGGCATCGAAGCCCTCCTGGTAGCCGTAGCCAAAGTCGTTGTGGCCGAACATACTGGTCACCGCGCCGGTCAGCAGCAGGGTCTCCCAGAACGGCATGGAGTACCAGCCGGCTCCATAGCCGCCCCCGCCGCCGTACCAGTACGGCGCGCCAGGCTGGTAGTCCGGGTAACCCTGCACTTGCTGCCCGCGTACGTTGAGGGTGGTTGCCTCGGTCATTTGCTGGCCGCCGACTGGGTACAGCGGAGGCAGCTCAGGACCCTCGGACAGGCCGAGTTCCTTGCGTGCTGTGCGTGCCGCGTACAGGCCCTCTAGCGCGGTCCGCCGCGCGGTCTGGAACTTTGCCGGGGAGTCGGCTCCAGAAAGCTGCGCGCCGGCCGCGTTATACCGCTCGCTGGCGTCAGCCAGCGCCTGCCGGGCAGTCGTGTTGTCCTTGGTATCGATGTTCGACACATCAGCGCCCAGCCGGTCGTACAGCGAGGTCACCTCGGCCCGCAGGTCGTCTAGCTCGCGCTGCTTCCTGCGCCGCCGAGACACCACGTACGCGCCACCGCCGACCGCCCCGACGCCGACCAGACCGGCCAGAACCAGCTCGCCGGTGTGACCGCCGCCGGACTGCTGCCCGCCGGACGCACCGGTCGCCTGGCAGTTCGGCGGCTGGGGCGCGGCGTCCAGCCGGGCGGTGAAGTCGGTGAGCAGGCCCGTCGCGTCATGCGACTGCAGTTCACTCGTGTGCGCCCGGACCGAGTCGTCCACCGGGCCGTCGAGGGCGCCGGTGCAAAACAGCGGGGACGCCACCCGGAAGGTGCGGCCAGCGATGACACCCACGACTGGTCGGACCGTCAGCCGCTGGCCAATCTTGACCGCAAGCCCGGCCGCGTCGCCGTTCTTAAACACGGCGTAGTAAGCGGGTTTACCGTCGATGGCCGCGGTGACCTCGGCCTGGTCCACCGTGTAACCAGAATCAGGCGCGACATAAACGTGCGCGCCGTTGTTGAAGGCGGCGACCGCGTCGTCCACCGAGTCGGCATACGCCGGCGACCCCCACCACACCGCGAAGATCGTCGCGGCCAGCACCACCAGCAGTTTCCTCACGCTGCCACGCTACCTCGCCGACCTGACAAAATGTCGGTAACGCCGGGGCGAACGGGTCTGCACGGGCCGGGTTGCAGCCCGCCGCCAGCGTCGCACCCTCACCCGGTGACCGGTGGTAGCCGGGTGGCCTCAGCCACGATCCGCTGGTACGCCTCCGGATCGGTACGGCAGGCGCCAAGATCGACCGCCTTGTTGCTGCCGTGGTAGTCGCTGGAGCCGGTGACCAGCAGCCCCAGGTCGGCGGCCAAGCCCCGGAGGTGGGCCCGGTCAGTCCCTCGGTGGTCGGGGTGGTCTACCTCCAGCCCGGCCAGCCCAGCGGCCGCCATCTGCGCGATCACCTCATCGGAGACCACCTCGCCGCGGCGCCGGGCCAGCGGGTGGGCGAAGACCGGCACCCCGCCCGCGGCGCGCACCAGCCGGATCGCGCCAAGTACCTCGGTATCCTGCTTGGCCACGTAGTACGGACTGTCGTGGTGTAGCAGCCGCTCGAACGCCTCGTCCACGCTGGCCACCACGCCGGCACTGACCAGCGCCCGGCCGATGTGCGGCCGGCCCACGGGAGCATCCCCGGCCAGCTCTCGTACGCTGTCCCAGTCAATCGGGTACCCGTCGGCCACCAGCCGGGCCACGATCTGCCGGCCGCGGTCCCAGCGGGCCTCACGAAGCCGCCGGCGCTCAGCAACGAACGCGGCGTCGGCTGGGTCGAACAGGTAGGCCAGCAAGTGCAGGCTGATCGGCCGGTCACCTTCGCTCACGCAGGACAGCTCAGCCCCACGAACCAGGGTCAGTCCGGCCGGCAGCGCAGCCACCGCCTCGGTCCAGCCGCCGGTGGTGTCATGATCGGTCAAGGCGAGTACGTCTAACCGTACGGCTCGGGCCCGGCGTACCAGCTCAGCCGGGGTGTCGGTGCCGTCGGAGGCGGTGGAATGCGCGTGCAGGTCAATCTGCATGCCGGCGGCTCAAGTGTTGTCACTGCTCACGGGCACGGTCTCGACGTCGGCACCAATGGCGCGGAGTTTGCCAACCGGATCTTCGTAACCTCGTTCGAGGTAGCGGGTGCCACTGATCTCGCTGGTTCCGTGCGCGACCAAGGCAGCCAGGATGTACGCGAAGCCGGCCCGCAGGTCGGGGATCTCCAGCGGTCCGCCGCACAGCAGGGTGGCGCCCATCACGATGGCGCTGTGCGGGAAGTCCTTGCTGGCGAACCGGCACTCCCGCCCACCCAGGCAGGCGGTGGACAACGCGATGTTGGCACCCATCCGGTTGAGCTGGCTGGTGTAGCCGAACCGGTCCTCATAGATCGTCTCGTGGATCACCGACGAACCCTGCGCCTGGGTGAGCAGCACCACCAACGGCTGCTGCCAGTCGGTCATGAACCCAGGGTGAACGCCGGTCTCCACATGCTCGGCGGTCAGCGGCCGCTGCCGGTAGAACAAGATACCCGCTTCGGTGACCCGGAAGTCCCCGCCGAGCTTGCGCAGGTGGTTGAGGAAGGTGACCAGGTGTTCCTGCTGCGCGCCGCGGACCTCCACCCGACCACCGGTGGCCACCGCGGCGGCGGCGAACGAGGCCGCCTCGATCCGGTCGTTGATGGGCCGGTGAGTGGTGCCATGCAGCCGGTCCACGCCCTCGACGATGATCGTACGGTCCACCTCGACGCTGACCAGGGCGCCCATTTGCTGCAGGAAGTGAATGGTGTCCAAGACCTCCGGTTCGACGGCGGCATTGTGGATGACCGTGGTGCCCCTGGCTAGCACCGCGGCGAGCAGGATGTTCTCGGTGGCGCCAACGCTGGGGAACGGCAGCGTGACGTGGGCGCCCTCCAGTCGCAGCGTCTTGACGGTCACGCTGCGCGGCATTTCGGTGACCTCCGCGCCCATCTCACGCAACCCGGCGAGATGGAAGTCGATCGGACGCTTGCCGATCCGGCAGCCGCCAGGCAGCGGGATACTGGATTCGCCGACCCGGTGCAGCAGCGGTCCCATCATCAGGATCGGGATGCGGTTCACGCCGGAGTACAGCTCAGACAGGCTAGGACTGGTGATCTGCGGTGTCTCCACCCGCAACGACTTGGCGTCCAGCCAGGTGATCTTGGTGCCCAGCTCCGCCAGCATATGCAGGACGATTTCGACCTCGACGATACGCGGCACGTTGGTCAGGATCGACGGCTCGCTGGTCAGCAGCGATGCGACCAGTTGCTTGGTGACCGCGTTCTTGGCGCCCCCAACCGTCACTGACCCGTGTAGTGGCCGGCCGCCAGTGATCCGGTACCGGCGCCGGTCGTGCTGCATGGCGCCGGCTCCCCCGGTCCGGGTATGGGCGGCTACGGTCATGCGGAGATCCTTCCGTGAGCGAACAGGGGGCTACGCTGGTGCGGTCAAGCCGCTACCAGGTGGTACGACGATGAACGCCGGGACCGAGGTACCTCATTCGTTGATCACTCCCGTTTCCGGCGTCGAGACCGTGCCCTGCGCTTAGAGTCCAAGACGCTGCCGGTGGCCGCGATGTTGCCATACCATGCGGAGCGTTACCCAGGGCGCCATCCATCCGCGCACGAGGTGAGAATACCGGGCCAGCCCAAGGGATGGTGAGCCAGCTCAAAGATGGCAAGCCAGCGCGCCGAGGTTGACCGGGCGCCGCAGACCTGGCAGCAGACCCGGCACCCGTACCCAGTTCTCGGATCGAACCACCCGCCGAAGCCCTAGTTACCTTGATCAGGAGACCGGCTCAGCTTAGTCGTCCGATTTGCCCTCGGCCGGACGAGTGCCGAACAGTAGCTCGGCGACCTGGATGTACAGCCGGTCCGGCCGGGGAAGGAAGCTGACTCGGGACAGCGCCTGGTCCTGTCCAGCAGACTCCACGATGAACACGCCGTACCCCAGCATTTGGCCGAGCACGCTGCGCTGGTAGGTCATGTCGGTGACCTTGGCCAGGGGCATCATGGCTACCTTCCGGGTGATGATCCCGGTGGTCAGGATCACCCGCTTGTCAGTAACCACAAACCGCTCGACGTACCACTCGCCGACCACGAGCGCGAACCGGATCAGCGCGACCAGCACGAGCCACCAAGCGACCTTCTGCACGCTGGGGGAGTACCGGCCGGCGATCGAGATCAGCACCGCCACCGCGATCAGGGCAACAGCCTGCATGCCGTCAGTAACCACCAGCGACCAGTGCCGGCGCACCTTGACTACCGCACGTTCGGTCGGGAGCAGATACTTTTCCGGAGCGTACGGCATGGGACCTCTGCCTAGGAAGCAAGACCGTCGAGAAAGTGCATAAAGTTATGGCCAGCGCCGTTGAGGCTGACCACCGCGCTATGCACTATACCAGCAGACTTGTCTGGCTGGTTGACGACGAAGAGTGCGGCCAAAATCGCCGCTACGATACCGACCCTCTTCTTGTTCACGCTGCTCACTCCACCTCAGCCGACAGTGCAACGTCACCTTCTATCGGATCCGGTCGCCCTGGGACGACCCGATCCGCGGTGCTGCCTAGTGAACTCACCTTGACCCCCCGGTTGGGCGGTGGGTCAACCGGCCAAGATACGGGGACGGCGCACCGACTATCAAGTCGACCGGTGGCCGCTCGCGAAGGTCACGCAGGACGACGTGCTCGGCGAGCACGTACCCGGCAGCCGCGGGCCACAAGACGGCCCACAGCCACAGCCCCATCGCCTCGCCGACGAACGCGACCCGATCGTCCGGCCCGCCAACCGTCCACAGCGCAGTCGGATGACCGGCGGCCTCGATCTTGGCGGCCGGCGGTTCCGACACATCAGGCCCGGGATCCGCCGTCGGCAACCCGGCGTGCCCCGCCCCCAACCCGACGCCGAGCTCCTCCGCGATGAGCACCATATCCGCGATGCCGCCCAGCGGGGCTGGGCCAGAGCAGGCCAGCGCGACCGCCCGCGCGCCGGTGCGCTCGTCACCGGCGTACGCCAAGCCGGTCGTGGTCCACCCGGGTAGCGGCGGATCCGGTGACCACAGCGGCACCCTGGCCTGTTCGCGGACATGGGTCAGTACATCCACGGTCACCGCGTGAAATACATGGAGAGGGTGGACGGCACCGTGCTCCGCACACCGCCACTCGCTAGACATGAGGCTTGGCGCGCGAAGCTCACCCCCGCATCGCGGGCATGATGGTGGCACCGTCACAGTCCAACGGTCGCGGGCCAAAGCAGTAACGTCAAGGACCCGAGAGGGTGCAATCGGTCACTATGCGTATCCGGTACTTGGCCGCACAGGCACGGTGGACGGACCGCGTACGGTGCGTTCATGGACCGGATCCCGTGCGCTGGTGGCATTGTGCTGGACGCACGCGGCCGGCTGTTGCTGGTCCAGCGCGGCAAACAGCCCGGCCGGGGACTGTGGTCGGTTCCGGGCGGCCGGTTGGAAGCCGGCGAGACCGCCGAGCAGGCGGCCAGCCGGGAGATCCGCGAGGAGACCGGGCTGGAGGTCGCGGTCGGCCGACGGCTCGGCCAGGTGGACCGGCCCGGCCCGGGCCAGGTCGTCTACCAAATCGATGACTTCGCCTGCATCGTCATTGGCGGCCGGTTGATCGCCGGCGGCGATGCCTTGGCGGCTTGCTGGGTACCGGCCGAGCAGGTGCTCACCCTCCCGCTGGTCGCTGGCCTGCTGGACGTACTGCGGGAGTGGGGCGTCCTGGATCCGCCCGACCCACCCAACCCAGGGGTCGCGGACAATCCGGGTCAATCCACGGCCGGTACCGGTCGACCCGGCTGATCCCCACCGCGCTGCTCACCGTAGGACCGCTTCGGCACCATCACCTTCCGGCGGAAGATACAGACCACGGTGCCGTCCTGGTTGTAGCCGCGGGTCTCCACGTACACCACGCCGCGGTCGTCTTTCGACCTCGATTCGGTCTTGTCCAGCACAGTGGTCTCGCCGTAGAGAGTGTCACCGTGGAAGGTGGGGGCCACATGCCGCAGCGACTCGACCTCCAGGTTAGCGATCGCCTTGCCGGACACGTCCGGTACGGACATGCCAAGTAGCAGCGAGTAGATATAGTTGCCGACCACCACGCATCGACCGAAGTCGGTCGTCCGCTCCGCGTAGTTCGCGTCTAGGTGCAGCGGATGGTGGTTCATGGTGAGCAGGCAGAACAAGTGGTCGTCGTACTCGGTGACCGTCTTGCCGGGCCAATGCCGGTAGGTGGTGCCTACCTCGAACTCCTCGTAGTAGCGACCGAACTGCATGCTGGCTCCTCCCGCCGCCGGACCAGGATGCGCCACAGTCTGCCGGGCGCTGCGCTAACCTGGACAACGGCCTGTGATCAGGTACACCCGACAGGGTGCCTGGCGGAACGCCCTGTGGGGCCTTGACCATGGGAGGTGGCGCCGTGAGTACTGACCCACCGTGCAGTACCAACCGCGTCCCGCTCCCGTCGTCAACCACAGGCTGACACGCCTTGGCGGCAGCTTCAGCCGCACGACTTGACGGACCTCAGCGGGGCGCGCTCGTCTTCCCATGCACCCTCGTCTGAGGAGACCGGTCATGATGCCCTCCCTGCGCCGCAACGGTTCGCTTCGCCCCTCGGTTCGCCGTACCCCAAGAACAGGGCCATCGACCCGCCGCCGCAGCCACCTGGTGGACTGCGCGGTGTACGTCAACGGCATCCGCAGGGCCGGAGCCGAGTCGCCGGCCGAGGCCATCGCGCTGGCCTGGGCGGCCGGTGATTCGGCCTTTGTCTGGCTCGGCCTGCACGAGCCAGACGCCGCCGAGCTGACCGATCTGGCCGAGCTGCTTGGCCTGCACCCGCTGGCTGTCGAAGATGCGATACATGCCCAGCAGCGGCCGAAGCTGGAACGGTACGACGACACGCTGTTCGCGGTGCTCAAGACCGTGCGGTACGTGGCCGCGGGCAACAAACCGGCAGATCCCCGCACTGAGCCGGCGGCGGAGATCGCGGCCGAGATCGTCGAGACCGGTGAGGTCATGGCCTTCGTCGGCCAGAACTTTGTGGTGACCGTACGGTACGGCGATCACGGTGGCCTGCGGGCACTGCGGTTCCGGCTGCAGAAGACTCCCGAGCGGCTGGCCATGGGACCATCGGCGGTGCTGCATGCGATCGCCGACCGGGTGGTGGACGACTACCTGGTCGCCGCACACGCGCTGCAGAAGGATATCGACGCGGTCGAGTCCGCGGTATTCACCAGAACTCTCTCCCGGGACGCTGAGCGGATCTATGTGCTCAAGCGTGAGGTGCTGGAGCTCCGCCGCGCGATCACCCCGCTGGCCGAACCGCTGCGGATGCTGGCCGACCGGCCGATGTGGCTGGTGCATCCCTCAATCCGGAAGTACTTCCGCGACGTGGAGGATCACCTGGCCCGGGTCAGCGAGCAGGTGGCCGGCTACGACGAGCTGCTCACCACCATCGTGCAGGCCAACCTCGCCCAGGTAACCGTGGCGCAGAACGAGGACATGCGGAAAATCTCCGCCTGGGTGGCGATTTTCGCGATCCCTACCATGGTGGCCGGCATTTATGGGATGAACTTCGACACCATGCCTGAGCTGCACTGGCGGCTCGGCTATCCGCTGGTGATGGCGGTGACGTTCGGAATCTGCGTGGCCCTGCACCGCGGCTTCCGTCGCAACGGCTGGTTGTAGTGTTTGCCGGGTCGAGCCCGGCCATCTGGCGACGACTGGTCACCTGTGGCTGCTTCGTCAGAACAACAGGTGCCCACTTGCCGGGTCGAGCCCGGCCATCTGGCGACAACTGGTCACCTGTGGCTGCTTCGTCAGAACAACAGGTGCCCACTTGCCGGGTCGAGCCCCGCTATCTGGCGACAACTGGTCACCTGTGGCTGTTTGGTAGGAGCAACAGGTGACCAGTTGCGGTCCAGGCGTGGCACCCAGGCGACGTCGGAGGCCAGCCAGTCCTCGACGTGGCGGCCTGCCTCCCTGGAGTCGAGCGGAGCAGTGGATGCCCGCGGGTGGGTGCTGATGCGGACGAAGGCGACCAACGACTGCCAAGGCAGGCCGACCCGCCGAGGACCGTTGAGCTGCTTGGTCAACCAGTCCATGGCAGGCGTGAAAGAGGCTCTCCGATCGACGGTATACAGCAGCAAGTTGGCGTTAATGAGCATTAGCGAACTGCTGGTCCATCCAGCACGTCGAGCGCTTCGGCCACGTGAGACGCATCGCCCCGCAGCCCTAAGTCAGCAGTCCGCTGGCGGAACTCCGCCCGCCAAGTCGGGCCGCCGGGCGCACGCTATCTTGGACGAGTCGGGCCGCCGCCTGCTGCGGTCGCGTACGCCCGGGCCATGGTGTGCTCCACCATCCTGATCAGCGTGGACTTAGTGGACTCCCGTTCCCGAGCGTCGCACAGCACGATCGGGATCGAGGAGTCGACTTGCAGCGCCTCGCGGACGTCATCGACACCATACGGCTGGTTACCCTCGAAGCAGTTCAGCGCAACGATGTACGGCAGCCCGCACTGCTCGAAGTAGTCGACCGCCGGGAAGCAGTCGGCCAACCGGCGAGTGTCGACCACCAGCACGGCACCGATCGCACCCCGTACCAGGTCGTCCCACATGAACCAAAACCGGCTCTGCCCGGGAGTGCCGAACAGGTAGAGGATCAGGTCGCGATCCAACGTAATCCGGCCGAAGTCCATCGCCACCGTCGTGGTGGTCTTGTTCGGCAAACCGGCCAGATCATCGACCCGGGAGCTGGCTGTGGTCATCACGGCTTCGGTGGTCAGCGGCACGATCTCGGACACCGAACCGACGAACGTGGTCTTGCCAGCACCGAACCCGCCCGCGATCACGATCTTGACGGAAGTCAATCGCCCGCCAGCGGTGCCATAGTCGGCGCTGCGATCAGAGCTTGCGGAGTCCACTGAGCACCTTCTCCAGGAGAGCGAGGTCTGGGCCGTTCGTGGCCGCACCGGGTTGGTGCACCACGACGAGGCCCTCTTCGGCCAAGTCGCCGATCAGGACGCGGGCGACTCCGAGCGGTACGGACAGCAGCGCGGCGATCTCCGCCACCGACCGGAACTCCCGGCACAGCGAGAAGATCTGCCGGCGTTCCGGGGTAGCCATGAACTCCAACTGCTCCCCGGCATAGGTGGTGCTGACCAGCGCCTCAATGGGCAGGTCCTGGCGGGGCCGGGTCCGGCCACCGGTCATTGCGTACGGCCGCACCAGCGGTCCTGGGTCGTCAGCGGAA
>OBLV0100000046.1_pt1 | contig 74837 bp, 78 predicted proteins | sample 1520071 | NCBI WGS metagenome assembly OBLV01 (sample SAMEA3888446, study PRJEB22518) | metagenome | reverse complement strand
CCCGGCCACCGGCAGCGCCGTGGGCCAGCCCCTGACCGGCCACACCGGCGGGGTGCGGTCGGTGGCCGCGGTGCCGCTACCCGAGGGGCGCACCCTGCTGGCCTCCGCCGGCGACGACCGCACCGTACGGCTGTGGCTGCTGACCGCCCGCGACTCGCGCCGAACTGCCCCCGCCTTGCAGTCGGCAGGCAGCGCCGGTGCGGGGAAGCTGCAAGTCTTCCGGCGCGCCGCGGAGCCACCCACCGAACCCCCGGTCCTGAGGTCAATGTTCCAGAGGTCGACGCCACGCCGGTCGCCACCCTAGTTGCCTCACGCGACGACGGGTGGGCCGCCGTGCTGCCCGACGGGCGTTCGTACAAGTCACACGGCGACGTCAGGGAGGTCCTGTGGTGGGCGGTCAAGCTGTGCCGGTTCGAGGCGGGCGAACTCGACCCGTACGACCGCAGCATCCAGCACCTGCCGCACCACCAACCCATCCTCTAAAGGCCCGACCCGCGCAGAGTCGGCCGCACGAACGGAAGGTGAGCGTGCCCGAGGTAGAGATCAACCGGGTCGAGGTCATCCGCTGGGTCGAGGACCTCGACGCGGCTGACTACCAGCCGGACGGCGGCGCATGGGATCGGATGCAGCCCGCCACGCCGCGGCACGCCCGACCCCGAACCGGGCTGTGGTGGCCGAGTGGATGATGGCCGCGCTGAAGCAACGGCACGGCGACAGGCGCGCCCACAACTGCCAGATCGTGGACGCGACACACCCGTTAAGCGGCGTGTCGCGTCCACGATCGACGAGAGCGGTCAGGATGGCGGGGCTCACCAGCGCGGCGACCGTGGCGATGTTCTCTGGCTCCGCTGCAGCATCCGCCCAGATCGTGCTCAGGTTCTCCCGCGCCCCCCGCCACCACACCGGCTGCGGCGCCCTAGCCGCGACCCTCCCTTCGACCAATCGCTCCGCCGCCAGACACCTCGCCTGAGTGGTGTCCTTAGGGTGTGGTGCCGAACTCTCCGGCGGCAAGGCGGGCGGGCAGGTTGCGGGAGACGTCGGCGCGTAGCAGGGCGAGTAGTACGCGGGCGCTGGCGTGGGCGTGCCGGGCGGCGCCGCAGGGTGGGGCGGTGTCTGGTGGGGTGGTGCCGGCGATGTCGGCGAGGGTATGCAGGTCGTCGTGGGCGGGTGTGGTGGGTCGTGCGGTGCGGGCCAGCCAGGCCAGGTCGAGGACGAGGGGTGGGTGCCAGTCGGGTAGGTAGGCCGACAGCAGCCGGTAGCCGGCAGATTGGTCGCAGATGACCGGCACCTGGCCGGCCAGTGCCTCGGTGAGGTGTTCGGTGACCTCGGCCCATGGTGGTGCGGTGAGCAGGTCGGCGCGGCGTAGGCCGTAGGCGGCGATCGCGCGGCGGGTGGGCATCTGGTGGGGTTGGATCCGCCAGACCAGTGGTCCCCGCAGGACCGCTGCACCTTCGATGTGGATGACGGCGACTTCGGTGAGTTCTGCTGGCCGTCGGCCGTTGTCGGCGACGCCGAGGACGGCGAACCGGAGAGCGGCCAGCGAGTCGGCGGCGGTCACTGCTCGTGCTCGATATCGGTACAGGACGCCAGACCCAGGTACCCGCGGGGAATCCCCAGGCCGTCGGCAATACGGAGCAAGACCCCGTAGGTGGTGACTTTCCGGCCGTGGATGATGGCGGAGACCTCGGGTTGGGATTGGCCGGTCATGGCGGCGATACGTTGTTGGCTGAAGCCCCTCTTCTGCAGCAGCCGGTAGACAGTGGTGATGTCACGGGCGGCTAGGGCCAGCCGCATCACCGGGTCCTCCCACACCTGGGGCTCCACCCCGCCACGCTGGGAAGTGATGGCGTTCACCGGCGCCTCCCGTGGACCGGAGGTGCCGTGGTCGGGGTACCTACCGCTCGGGTGGCTGCCGGGCCCGGTGCGGTAGGCAACCAGGCGGCGGCCAGGATCAACGCGGCGGCCACCGCCACCGCCTCGGGCAGCCGACGGCGCGGGGGCACCAACCACCGGTCCCGACCGGCCGGCCCGCGGTCGGAGGGCGGCGCGGGCACCCAGCAACCGCTCCCCAGGCGACTCACGCCCAGCCCGGCCGGCACCCGCACGGGTGGGCCGCTCAGGGTAGGGGCGGCGAAGAAGTGCCAGCCCCCGCTCGGAGTCAACGCCACCGGCGCCATGGGTGCGATCCCGGCGTCCATCAACTCCAGGACGCGGGCACCGACGGGCGCGGACGCGGCCCATACCTCGAAGGTTTCCCCGCAGCACAGCACGATGTTGGGCAGCGGCCCGTGCTGGCGGTCCCACCAAAACGCTGCGGCTTGGTGGGTGGTGACGTGCTGGTCGCCCCAGTCCGGGCTCAACGGATGCGCCGCCGGGGCGGTACAGTCTGCTGCCCCGCAAAAGCACTCCGGCGCTCGCCCACCACCCAGCAGCGCCCGCACCCGGTCCCGCCGGCGCTGGTGCGCGGGCATCGCGCCCGGTACGACCGGCCACCCGGCATCCACGTACGACAACGCCGCCCGCAACATCACCTGCCGGCTCACCATCTCGGCTCCGCCCCATGGATGAGCAACGGGTCCACGCCGGCCGCCGCAGGGTCGGTCCCGGCCGGGCCATACCTGTAGCCGTTGTTATGGTCGAGGCACCGCTGTACCCCGAGCGTGGACAGCCAGGTTGGCATCGAGCATCCCGACCGCGTCAGGCGTACGTCCGAACGGCTCGTCGTACTTTTCTCGCTCTCCTTGTGAATCAACACAGCCATATGGTCAAGCTTCGGTCAGTGAGCTGCCTCCCAACAGGGCCACGTTCGTAACCACGCTGGTTACAGTACCTCGGTGTTATTCGGAGAGTTGAGGGATTCTTCCGCACGGCCCGCTTTGGGCGGACTGCGGTGAGACAGCTAGGCGGGCAGGTGCGCTGCATTAGTACCGCCGCCCATACCCGTGCTCTTGCGGGTGGTGGCCCGCAGGCGTCAATGAACGGCCCCGGGCGGGAGCTACGTGGTAGCATCTGGATTGGCTGCGCTCGACGGCTCCTGGGTGACGAGTTCGCCAAATTCTGACACGATCGGCAGTGCCGGCCAGGTTTTTGTAAGCTGTGCGTGCAGGGCTACTAGCTTGTCGATGAGCTGGACTGCACCGGTGGCATTGGCGATCTCGGCAGCCTGGGCGGCTCTCCGGCAAGCCTCATTAGGCTCGTCGCTTTGAAGGTAGCACACGGCCAACTGGTACATGTAATCAGCCGCCCACTCGGAGCGCTGCATCTCGACCGGTAGCTCGTCCAAACCAACAGCCAGATATTCGGTCGCCAGAGTGTTGTATTTACGGTCATGGCGGCCAAGATATCTAAGAACCCACCCGTGTTCCATCACGTAGAAACCCGGCGAGGTATGGTAGTACGCCCAGGGTGGAGTTTCCTCGGCTCGCCCAAGAGCTTCGGCGGTGAAAACCTCGGCTTCGCCAAGGCATCGTTCGGCCTCGACGACATTCTTAACAAGTGCGTGCCCTCTCGCCTCTTGGTAAGCGTCATAAGCACGTTGCGCTATGACAACACCAGGATCGCGGCGGGCAGCTTGAGACAAGCCAATCATCGGCCCAAACTGGCCAGTCAGATAGGCCAAGTGGCCCTTCCAGGAGAGCACCGAAGAACTCAAACTCACGTCCCCGGACTCGGCTGCCCATTCGGCGGCACGATCGAACCACGCCTGCGATACCTCGAAGCGACCCAGGTTTGCGGTCAACCATCCGGCGAACAGCGCCCACTGCCCGGTGACACCAACCAGCTTTGGCCGCATCGCGCCTCGTGCGCCGACCACCATCCCCTTAAGCGCGTCGAGCTGAGCTGAGACCGGAACGACCACTGCAGCGGATCCGACGTCGTCTTCGAGCCGTCGTTGTGCGGCGAGCACATTGGCTAGCGAGTCGATGACCTGGCTGTCAATCCTACTGGGGCGGTGGATGGCACCCACCACGCGTTCGGTATCGTCCGGTGTCAACGTTTTAGGATGCCACAAACCCGAACCATTCGGGAGGTCCGCTGCTGAACCCGATCCCTCCCAGGGCCGGGCCACCAACCCCAGCCGTTCACCAGGGATACCCAGACCGTCCGCGATGCGTTCGACAATGCTGACGTTGGTGACCTGGTGGGCATCCTTCATATATTCCAGGACCCGGCTGGGAGTGAGTCCGCAGCGCCGGCCGATATGGGTGACAGTGAACTTAGCGGGCTCTTCGGTGAGATTGTTGATAAGCCTGAACAATCGGCCGATGTTCCACTCGCGGCAAGCCCGCACGACTTCCACGTGATCGCGGATCTGCACCGGCAGGTGATCGGGTGGCTGATTTCGTCTAGGCACGATTCGTACTCCCGCACGGCCGCCGCGGCATCATCATCGGCACTCTCCATCTTTCCGGCACGTCCAGCCATCCCCCGGTAGTAACGCACTGACTCCTGCTGTCCTCCTACTGGTACGCTTGGGTGATCATACCCGCATTGCAGACAAGGGACCCGCCTACAGCTCGCCGACCTTGCCAGCCGTCTGCACATTGCCTGACCCTAAGGTGGGCTGTGTGGCTGACGACCCCCGCGACCGGAGCCGGGCGTACGTCGCAGCCGGTAGCCGAGGTTCAGGTCAATCCGGCGCCATTGTGCAAGCTGTACGTACTGAACGGAGCAGATGCGTTCTCCGGTTTCTACCCTGCGGTCGAGAGGACGGCTACTATCAAAGGCAAGAGAGTAGGAATCTACGATCTGATGGGTAAGGACTGCACACTGTTCCATTACACGGCGAGCGACGATGACTCGCCGGAAACTCAGTTCATCCAAAGCAGCGCAAGAGGCGCAAGAGTGGTTTGAGAGTATCTGGGCAAGTATTGCTCGACCGTTCGAGATTTAACCGAAGTGGCCAATCTCTCGCGGCTACTTGCTGGTACCGGACCCATCTTGCTCGACTTCGATGGACCAGTTTGTAGCATTTTTGCAGTTTATACCGCCCCGGCCATCACCGCTGAACTACGATCCTTGCTCACCGATAACGGGGTCGGACTCCCAGGCACTATCAGCGGCGAAGACGATCCCTTGGAAATACTACGCTGGACGGCTAAAATTCTTCGACCAGACTTGCTGCGAGTTGTCGAAGACGCCTTGTGTTCGGCCGAGCTAGAAGCGACGAAGACGGCGCAACCAACGCCTTTTGCGCAAGAGGCGATCGTCGCGGCCTCGCGGGCGGGACGCCAGTTGGCGATCGTCAGCAACAATTCTGCGGCTGCAATCAACGCCTACCTTGCGGACCACCGCCTGCACAACTACGTCGCTTACGTCGCGGGACGGACCCGGGGTGCACCAGAACGGATGAAGCCTGATCCACAGTCGATACAGAGCACAGTCTTAGCACTCGGCGCGGAGCCGCAAGAGTGTGTCCTGGTTGGCGATTCACTGAGCGATATTCTCGGGGCGAGGGCCGTGGGCATGCCAGCCATCGGCTACGCCAACGAGGGGCGAAGGTGGCGCAGTTCGAGCAAGCAAAAGCAGCCGCGATCGTGACTACCATGGCCGACATTGCGACTGCGCTGCTCGAGACCCTTCCGGATCAGGTCGGCGACTAGGTACATAACAGGTGCGCACCTCCGCTCGGCGAGACCGATCTCGCATGGATGGCCGCGGATCGGGGATTCACCGCCGCTCAGGATTCCGACAACCCGATAGTGGTCGGCTCGCTGTTCCGCTCGGTGACGTATTCCGACCAATGTCGCACTTCACCGTGTGTCGACCGCGATGGAATTCGGCGACGTCCAGATCGCCATTGACCTCGGCCCCCCAGGTGGATGTCTCGGCGCTGCCAACCGAGCGACGTGTCCGGCACGTGATCGAGCTCGCCCGCGCCTACAGCGCGTGGAACCGTCGCGACGAGGCGCTGTCGGTGCTGCTCGACGCCGAGCAACAGGCGCCTGAGCAGGTGCGGCATCACATCATGAGTCGGCAGCTCGTCCGCACCTGGGTCAGGCAGGGACAGAACAAGCCGCAGCAGCAGCTCGCCGACCTTGCCAGCCGTCTCCCCCTCGCCTGACCCTAAGCTGGGCTGTGTGGCTGACGATCCCCGCGACCGGAGTCGAGCGTACGTCGCAGCCGGCGCACTGTTCTTCGACGACGCCGGTAGGATCATGCTCGTACACCCAGTGTACAAAGACTACTGGGACATCCCCGGTGGGTATGTCGAGACAGGGGAGACCCCGCACCAGGCCTGTATCCGCGAGGTCAAGGAAGAACTCGGCATCGACGTCCAGCTCGGTTACCTGCTCGCGGTCGACTGGGCGCCGCATCCAGCCGAAGGCGACAAGCTGCTTTTCGTCTTCGACGGCAAGACCTTGACCGCCGATCAGCAGGCTGCCATCCGGCTACCGCCCGACGAGCTTGTCGAGTACGCCTACCGCGAATTGGCCGACGCCACCACCCTGCTGATCCCACGTCTGGCCCGCCGCATCGCCGCCGCTGTTCAGGCCCACACAACTGGTCGAACGCGCTACCTCGAACACGGCCAGTCATAAAATCTCACCCCAGCGAGCTTGTCGAGTATGCCCACCGCGACCCGGCCGACGCCACCACACTGCTGATCCCACCCCCGCTGCGCCGCCGACCCGGCCCCGCTTGGTACCCCCCAACCTTCCGTACCTTCAAACGTGAAGACCCCGGAACGATCCCTGGCCCCGGCCACATCGCCATGGTTTCGCCCATTTTGGCCAGCGCGAAGTATGGCCACGCAGTCGGTGTTCGCCCGGCGTACCCGCTCTGCTGTGGGGGCTGAGTTCTTGCCTGAGCTGGACCGGGCGCTGTCGCAGGCATGAGCGCAGACACCTCGACGGCGCCCGGCACCACGGGCGCCCACCAACTGGGCCGGGGTCGCCGTCTGCGAGCACGGGCATTACCACCTCGACGCTCACCGGCTGGTCCAGGCACTGTACGCCGAGCAGGTCGACCGCTACAGGTACGCCGACCCCGCAGCGCTCATGCGCGGCTTCCACCGCATGCGCCCTAAGTTCGAGTTCGACGTCGTTACTCTCTTCGACGCCGACACCCCCCACGAGTTCGCGCCCGCCCGCGCAGTCGCGCCCGCCCAGCTCGTAGGGCACAGGATTTATATGCCCAGTATCGTCGCCGGAAGCGCGTGGGCTGCGTACTACGACGACCTCGCTGCCGCGTTCGGGCTCACCATCGACGCAGTCGGTCCCAACTTCGGCACCGAGCCACTCCTCGACACGATCGCCGACTCCACGGCGCTGGCAACCTTTGTCGGCGAGCAGACCCGGCTCGTCTGGCCCGCCGACTACGACGTGCGGCGCGTCGCCCTGCGCAACCCGACACCGGTCCACCCGCACTCGCTGATCTGACGCGGCGACAACCCGCACACTGCACTCATCGCGCTCCGCGATTATCTCGGCTCCACGCAGCCCAGCCGCCCCGACGCCCAGACATGGACACCGACTTGGGCGCAGGAAGGGATAGTGTCGCAGGGAGCGCGAGTAGTTAGATCTAATCATATGTCCACGTTTAGGACGCCGGACCGGGAGGAGTCTCCTAGCGTCGACTCTTACGACGAGCAGGCAAGGAGACGGCATGGCCAAGAGTGGGCGGTTCACCTTCGACGGAGGGGCCGCGACGTACGTGGGCACCGCGATCCTCGGATTTCTTCTGACTGTGCTCACGCTTGGCGTGTGCTACCCGTACGCGCTGGTGTTGGGCGAGCGGTGGCGCGCCAAGCACTCCTCCATCGACGGCCGGCAGTTGGTTTTCACCGGGTCGGCTTGGGGCCTGTTCGGGAACTGGCTGAAATGGCTTGCGCTGTCGTTCATCACCCTTGGCGTGTACTTGTTCTGGGTCGGCCCACGCATTCAGAAGTGGAAGTGGGAGCACACCGACTTCGCCGACGTTGGCAGCCCGCTGCCAGCGCGGGATGACTCAAGAGCGGCCACGCCCATCTAGCCAGATCGGGGCGCCGTACGGCCACATCCCCGACCGATCCACCCCACGCCGAGGAGTCTCGTGGTACAGGCCATCCTTGCGTTCATCGGGATTGCACTTGCCGTACCCGGCACCATCGTAGCTTTGATCGAACTGCGGAAGAAGCGCTCTCACAGCTCGGAGGAAACCCGGAAGCAGCGGACGCACCTCGCTCGCGCGCCACTCATGCTCGGCCTCGCCGCAGCCGGCCTAGCTAGCATGGCCGCCGCCGTCATGATCCACTTTTTTCCGCCAAAGCAGAGCCCGTGTGCGGCCTCCCCCCACGCGACGAGCGTGTCTGCCTCCCAGTCGGGCAGCGACCTCGACCTCGCCGTCCACATTTTCTGTGCTCCGCCCACCCATTATCAGTACGTGCTCATTCGCGAGTTCGACGACGTTGACCCGACTAATCCGCATTCGGAGTACTACTTGACATGGGAGATGGGCCGGCCAGACCCTGGGGATTACCAGCGCAGGGTCAACGCCAAGAACAGCGTGGGCATGTTCACCACTTTCATCATCAGCGTTGACGATAATGAGTTCGCGAAACTCCAGGCTCAGGCGAAGGCGAGCCCCCGCAACTTTGTGCTGGACCTTCCGCCGAGCAACGTGGTGTCAAATCAGGTGGTGGTCAAGCCGTCGAACTGACACTCGGGCCGGGAGCGCCGGCCTGCAGCACATGCCGTATCAGTGCAGCCAACCCGAGGGCTCCGCCCGCCAGCAGCAGCCCGACAGCGTGCCCTCCCTCCCCGACCGCGGCCATTGTGGGCCGCGACGCTCATCACGCCCACGCTGACGGTGCCAGCGCCTACCGCCCCCGCGACCCCCAGACAGCCTTCCGGGCCGTGACGGCCGGCCAGGGGGCGGTTGCCTCCGCCTCGGGAGCCATCGCCGTCGAGGTCAACACGGTGGCCGAGCGGATGATGGCCGCGCTGAAGCAACGGCACGGTGACAGGCGCGCCCACAACTGCCAGATCGTGGACGCGACACGCCCGTTAAGCGGCGTGTCGCGTCCACGATCGGCGGGAGCGGTCAGGACGGCGGCGGGAGCAGCGCGGTCTGGATCAGCTTCGTGCTGCGGCGGGTGACCAACCGGCCCCGACCGGGCGGCAGCGGCTCGGTCTTCACGTTGCCGATCAGCGCACCCTCGTCCTTGCTACCGGACATGATCAGCGTCGGCGTACCGATCTCCCTCAGCCGCTGGATGACCGGCTCGAACATGGCCCGACCAGCGCCGCCGATGGCCCGGCCGATGACCAAGTGCAGCCCGATGTCGCGGGCCTGCGGCACCAATTCCAGCAGCGGCAGCAGCGGGTTGTTCGGGCCGGTCGCGACCAGGTCGTAGTCATCGACGATGAAGTACAGGTCGGCACCGTTCCACCAGTCCCGGGCCCGCAGCCGCTCGGGCGTGATGTCCGCCGGCGGCAGCCGTTTGGTCATCGCCTCCACAACGTTGCGCACGATCGGGCCGGCATGATTGGAGGAGAACCCGTGGGCCAGCTTGTGCGGCGCGCCCACCGCGTCCAGCAGCCCGTACCGGTAGTCCAGAAAGATGATCTTTGCCTGGTCCGGGGTGTACCGGTTGACGATGCCCTGGGCGATGACCCGCAGCAGGTTGGTCTTCCCGGACAACGCCTCCCCGAAGAGCATGAAGTGGGCATCGGCGCCGAAGTCCAGATACACCGGCGCCAGGCCGTCCTCGTCGATCCCGATCGGCAGGCCGGGCGGCCCCGCCGGGCCTGCCACCGGCAACTCGGCGTAGGAGTACCGCTCCGGCAGCATCCGCACCGTCGGCGCGCGTGGGCCGGTCCACGCCTCGCTGACTTGGGCGACCACGTCGGCCACCCCATCGACCAGGGTGTCCGGCCGCTGGTCGCCGTCAATGCGCGGCAGCGCGGCCAGGAAGTGCAGCCGGTCCCGGGTCAGCCCGCGGCCCGGGGTCTTCTCCGGCACGTTGAGCGCGGTACGGCGGTCGATCTCGGACTCGCTCGGGTCACCGAGCCGCAGCTCCAGCCGGGTACCGATCAAATCGCGCAGCGCCGGCCGGACCTCCATCCAGCGCTGCACCGTAATCATCACGTGGATGCCGTACGCCAGTCCGCGGGCCGCCAGACTGGTGATTTGCTGCTCCATCGCGTCGTAGTCGCTGCGCACCACGCCCCAGCCATCAACGACCAAGAACACATCGCCGTACGCATCGTCGGTGACCTTCCCCTCCCGCTTGAGCCGGCGGAAGGTTGCCATCGAGTCAATCCGGCGCTCGGTGAACATCTTCTCCCGGACGTCCAGCAGGCCGCCAAGCTCGGCCAGCGTCCGGCGGATCAGATCCGGCTCCAACCGGGCCGCCACCGAGCCGACATGCGGCAGGCCGAGCAGCGAGGACAGCGTGCCGCCGCCGAAGTCCAGGCAGTAGAACTGCACCTCGGTCGGGGTATGGGTCAAGCTCAGCGACACGATCAGGTCGCGGACCAGCGTGCTCTTGCCGCTTTGCGGGCCGCCGGCCACCACCACGTGCCCGCCGGCGCCGGACAGATCCACCCACATCGGGTCCCGGCGCTGGTGGTACGGCTTGTCCACCAGCCCGACCGGCACCTGCAGCCGACCCCGGCCCTCCCAGCCAGCCGGGGACAGCCCGAACGCCGGGTCCGCCGACAGCGGCGGCAGCAACTGGTTCAGCGTCGGCGGCTCGACCAGCGGCGGCAGCCAGACCTGGTACGCCGGCTGGCCGCGGCCGGCCAGCCGCTGAACGATCACCTCCAGTAGGGTCTCGGCGTTGCCATCCACCGGCTGCTCGTCCGGCTCGGTGGCCCGCGGCAGCTCCAGCGGCTTGAGGTAGTGCGGGGTGTACGGCACGACCTGGTGGGCGACGCCGCCGACCTGCCGCTTGGCATCCTGCTTAGGTCCGGCGTAAGGGCCGGAGACGTAGGCGGCCTTGAACCGCAGCATGGTATTGGTGTCGATCTTCAGGTACCCGTGGCCGGGCGCGTTCGGCAGCTCGTAGGCATCCGGCACACCAAGCACCACCCGGGACTCGATCCCGGAGAAGGTGCGCAGGCCGACCCGGTAGGACAGGTAGGTGTCCAGGCCGCGCAGCCGGCCCTCCTCCAAGCGCTGCGAGGCCAGCAGCAGGTGTACGCCCAGCGACCGGCCGATCCGGCCGATCGCGATAAACAAGTCGATGAAGTCCGGCTTGGCGGTCAGTAGCTCGCTGAACTCGTCCACCACCACGAACAGGCTGGGAATTGGCCTCAGCGGCGCACCGTTCTCCCGGGCCTTCTCGTAGTCCTTGAGGTTGGCGTAGTTGCCGGCGTCGCGCAGCAGCTCTTGGCGGCGGTTGAGCTCGCCGTCGATGGCGTCCCGCATCCGGTCCACCAGGGCCAGGTCGTCGGACAGGTTGGTGATCACCGCCGAGGTGTGCGGCAGGTCGTCCAGCCGGGCGAACGTGGCGCCACCCTTGAAGTCGACCAGTACGAAGTTCAGCGCCTCCGAGGAGTGCGTAATGGCTAGCCCGAGCACCAGCGTACGCAACAGCTCTGACTTGCCCGAGCCGGTTGCGCCGATCACCAGACCGTGCGGGCCCATCCCGTCCTGGGCGGCCTCCTTGATGTCCAGCTCGACCGGCTCGCTGGCCGGGCCGACCCCGATCGGCACCCGCAGCCGGTCCCGTGGCGGGCGCGGCCGCCAGGTCACCTGGGTATCGATCTGGCCCGGGTCGGTCAGCCCGAGAAGCTGGCTCAGCCCGAGGTTCTTCGACAGCGAGTCTTCTGGGTCCCCGCCGCCGGTGCTCATCCGGTACGGCGCGAGCTGCCGGGCGAGCGACTCAGTCTGGGTGAGGCCCAGCCGGTCCGGCCGACCGATCTCGCTGGCCACGTCCTTGTTTACCCGGTCCTTGGTCAACATGTCGACCCGGTCCGGGGTGACCACCAGCCGCAACGTACCGCGCTCGGCCTCTCGGGACACCGAGCCGGACACGTCCAGCACGGTCACCGCGTGGACGCCAGCGGAGGCCAGTTGGGAGTCAAAGGAGACCCGGCCGCCGTCCACCACCACGACGTACTGTGGATCGTCCGAAGAGGGGCTGCCGGCGCCGAACCGGGACCGCTGCTTGAGGTCCTCACCGAGCATGTTCTCGATCTCGACCAGGCTCTCGGCGAACAGCCGGACCGGACCGGCCGCGTCCACGTCGGTCGGGTGCAGGGCGTGCGGCAGCCACTTCACCCAGTCCCACAGCGGGGCCCGCTCAGTCGAGGAGCACACGGCGACCCGCAGGTCGTCCGGGGAGTGGAAAACAACCAAATGCGCAACCATGGCCCGGACCAAACCGCGGATGACCTGCTCGTCGCCGCCAAACAGCACCCGGGAGAAGCCGCGTACCGAGACCGCCACCGGCAGCTCGGCTACCGTGGAATGGGCCCGGACGAACCGGCGCAGCGCACCGGCCGAGACTGGCTCCAGGTCCTCCACCGGCTTAGTCTCCGGCGGGATCAACTGCACTGCCAGCCGCTGCGAACCCAGCCCGACACGGACCGTACCAAAGTCCTCATCGGCCGGTCGGCGCTCCCACAGCCGGGCCGACATCGCCACCGACCACAGCGAGTCCGGGTCGGGGTTGCGCCATAGCAGCGCGTCCCGCTGCTGCTTGGCGGCCCGGCGGACCCGGCGCCGGACCTGGGACAGGTAGCGGGCGTAGTCGCGTCGCTCCGCGTTGAGCTTGCGCTTCTTCTCGGTCGCGCCACGGCCGAGCTGGCCGGCGAACATCCCTACCATCGACAGCGAGTACATGACGCCTGCAACCACCGTGATCGGCTTGGCGCCTGGGCCAATGAACAGGAAGGCCATCGCGCCGCCACCGGCCAGCATCGGCAGGTAGGTCAGCGCCGCCCCCAGCCCGCCGCTGGTGCTGTCCGGGATCTCGGGCGGAGACTCCAGCATCACCTCGCCGCGCGGCAGTTCGGGGGCCGGTCTCCGGGCCGGCCGCCGGAAGACCACCGTGCTCACCTGCTCACCTGCTGGCCTCGCGGTGCCCGCATGGGCTCCCTCCACCCGCCGTACGCTGTCGGTTGTCCGATCTGCCCCGCTCACCGTACCTGTGCCGGGGGTGGACAGATGTTGGGTAATCTCCCGATCACCGCAGCGCGCAGGGAGGAACCGTGAGTTCGAACGTCGGAGCCGGCCTGTGCCGGGTGACGATCATTGCGCCGCGGAGCCGGGTGGACGTGGCGTTGCCAGTAGACGTACCACTGGCCGACCTGCTGCCGATCCTGCTCCGGCACGCTGGCGAGGACCTGCCGGACGTTGGCCTGCTGCACGGCGGGTGGGCGCTGCAACGGCTCGGCGAGACACCGTTCGACGTGTCCAGGAACGCCACCGCGCTGGCCATCCGGGATGGCGAGATGCTGTACCTGCGACCGCGCCAAACGCAGTTGCCCGAACTGGCCTTTGATGACGTGGTGGATGCGATCGCGACCGCCTCCCGGGATCGGTCCAACCGCTGGCAGGACAGCACCACCCGGCGGACCGGTCTGGTCTTGGCGGTGGTCGCGCTGGTGCTGGCCGCGCTGGTGATCATCCGGTCCGGGCCGCCGTGGCTGGCGCCGAGCCTGGTCAGCGGGGCGTTAGCGGTTGGCCTCGTGGTGGCCGGCGCGGTGCTGTCTCGAGCCTTCGGCGACTCTGGGGCGGGCATGGTGCTTGGCTATACCGCGCTGCCGTTCGCGTTTGGGTGCGGCGCCACCGTGCTTGGGGGGTCGCGCAGCGTACTGCAGTTCGGCGCGGTGCACCTGCTGATCGGGGCCGCCGCGGTGATGGTGGCCGCAGCGCTGGCCGCGTTTACGGTGGCCGACAACGTGCCGGGCCTGATCGGTGCGGCGCTGGCCGCGCTGGTCGCCACGGTGGCCGGCGTGCTGGATCAGACCACCGGCCTGACTGGGCCAGGCACCGCGGCCCTGACCGTTGCCTTCGTCCTCGCGGTGACCCCGATGATCCCCGTGCTGGCATTCCGGATGGCTGACCTGCCGCTGCCGTTCATCCCGCTGTCCGCCGAGGACCTGCGTAAGGACACTTACTCGGTGCCCGGCCCGGCTGTGCTGCGCAAGACCCTGATCGCGGACCGCTTCGTGACCGGCATGGTCGGCGGCACCGGCGCGCTGGTGATGGGCTGCGAGTTCCTCCTTTCCCGGGAGCCGACCGGCAGCGCACCCTGGCTGGTTGCGCTGGTGGCCACCACGGTCGTGCTGCGGGCCCGGCTGTTCGTCGGCCGGCTCCAGCGGAGCTGGCTGCTGTCCGCGGCGGCGGTCGGCTGGGCACTGCTGGCCCTGACGGTGGCTAGCCAACACTCTCAGGCGGTGCGGCTGGTCGCCGTGGTGGTGCCGTTGCTGATCGTCGCCGGCAGCGTGTTGGCGGCAGCGCTGCAGCTTCCCGGCAAGCGGGTCACGCCGTTTTGGGGTCGGGCCGGGGACATCGTCGAAGCCTTGCTGGTGATCGCGCTGCTGCCGGTTGCGCTGGCCGTACTTGGTTTGTACGGGTACGTCCGCAGCTTGTCCGGCTAGCCCATGCTGGTCTCTCGCTGGCCAGTTTCGCTGAGGTGGCTAACCGTCCAGCCGGGTCGGCGGCCCGAACGCGGTCCGTTCCGCGAGTGTGGGCACCAAATTGACGAACCGAAGCTGGCCGCTGCCAATCAACGCGACGGTGTCGTCTGGCATCCGGGGCAGCCACTGCGCGGTCTGCTCGGCCAACCCGAAGGTCGCCTGGATCGGGCCCACCGCCTCAGGCTGGGTCCGCTGCAGCAGCACCGCGTCCAGGGAGCGAAGCTGACCGGTCATTTGCGGGGTCACGAACGGCCGCACCACCACCTGGGTCTGCCAGGCGCCTAGGTCGGTACGGAGATGGAGCTCGCTCATCCCGGCGTCTTCCATCACCAGGGTGGGCCGACCCGCGGTGCCGCCGGGCGGGGTCGATACGGCAGGCGGGAATGTCGCCGCCCATTGCGCCGGCGCAACCTGGATCAGGGACTGCCACACCGCCGGCCGCGGCGTGAGCACGGCCACCTGCGCTCCGACCGCCAGCGCCCGGAAGGCCAGCAGCTTCGCCACGTACGCTGCCGCGAAGACCCCGACATGGGTAGGCCGGTTACCGAACAACTGTACGATAACCGGCTGCTGCTTGGCCTCGTGTCCGACTACCAAGCCGCCGACCGCCAGCGGCAGGTCGAGCTGCGGCAACGCCTCGGCCGGCAGCACGTGTCCAGCTACCGCTGGTCCAGCGATGCTCACACCTCTCCTCCGCCAAGCGGCAGGGTGGTGGCCAGCCCGAGCGCTTGCTCGCCGTCCAGCCGGTACAGCATGATGCCCGCCGCAGCGGCCGCCCGCTGCAACGCCTCCCCAGCGGCGTTAGCCGCAGCCGGCGAGCCGGCGGTCAGCCGGACCAAGCCCCGAAACCGCGACCCCTCGGTCTGAACCGGATGCAACGCCAGCGACACGCTGCAGGTCAGCGCCGGTACGCTGGCCGCGATGTCCTGCAGCGTCTGCATCGGGATGCCCCGGTCCGGCCACGACTTGATCCACCAACTGACGTGTACGGTTCCGTCACCCTGCCAGTAGGTCCAGGCCTCGGTGGTACGCCGGGTGCCCGGCGGCGCTGGGATCGCCCGTACTCCCCCGGCCAGCGCGAGCACCGACCGCAGCGACTCCTCATCCAGCGCCCGGCCCTGCACACCGGCCGACTCCAGCAGCTCTAGAACGCGCGCGACGCACCGCTTGACCGCCCGCTGGGCTCCCTCGCTACCCCCACCGCGGGCCTCGATGGCTTCCGGGCACAGCGCCGGATCCAGCCGCAGCGCAATCCAGACATGCTGGCTGCTCGGCGTGCGCAAGACGTTGAGCTGCTGGTAGGCCAGCGCGACCGGGGACTGGGCCGGCAGTAGGCCGGCCGGCGCCGGCGAGGTGTAGCGGACCACTTGGACCGAGCTGAGCTGGATGTCGTCAACCACCAACGCCTCGGCGAGCTCCCGGATCGGCAGCCAGGCCACCTGCTGCGGCCGCGGCAGCACGTCCTCGCTGGCCTGCACCGCGACCACCCCAACCCAGGCCCGGCCGTCGTAGCCGATCCCGATCCGCTCGCCGGAGCGCAGCGTAATCCCGGTGACGTCCAGCTCCGGGAACACCTCGCGCAACGCGGCCAGCCGTAAATCCCCTGGCTCAGCCGGGGGCTGCGTCCGGCACCGGGCCTGGTACCGCAGGCGCACCGCGAGGGCCTGGTACAGCCACCGCCCCCGGTACCGGACCAGGGTCAACGCCAGCACGACTAGCGCGAACCCGCCGGCCGGGATCAGTGGCCAGCCCTTGCGTACCGCGGTTGCCAGCACAGCCGCGACCGCCGCTTGTAGTGCCACGACCTGGCCGGCCGAGACACCCAGCAGCCGACCGGGCATCGACTCGTTGACCGGGCGTGCCCGGGAGGCGGCCCGTTGGGCTCCGGTGTTCGGCGGGGGCACCTGTGGTGCGCCTGCGGGCGGTGGGATGCCGGAGCCGGTATCCCGCACAGCGGCCACCATCGGCACTCCCTTCACTACGACGTACGGGCGCTGCGGTGCACGGTCGCACGCTACGTACCGACCCTATCCATATTGACCCTATACGTAGTGAGCCCCTATGTATTGGCCTGGTGGAATCGGACAAGGTGCGGTATGAAGGGCGTGCCGTCGACGCACGGCAGGAGGGGATGTGCAGACCCGCCGAGACCAGCTCCAGGCTTATCGTTTTGTCATCACCAGGGTGCACGCTGCCCTCCTGCACGGCGAGCCGGACGCCGCCGAGGGCCCGATGCGCCGGATCGGCATTGCCACCTTCTCCGGGGTGATGGTCGCGGTGCTCGCGGTGGCCGGCTTTGGAATCGTCGGTTTGTTGCGGCCCAGTAACAAAAGCGGCTGGACGCAACAGGGCGTGCTGGTGGTGGAGAAGGAGACCGGTACCCGGTTCGTCTACGACCCCACCGACGGTGCGCTGCACCCGGTACTCAACTACGCCTCCGCCCGATTGATCCTGAACACCGACTCAGTGAGCGTTGAGTACTTCTCCCACGCCTCGCTGTCGAAGGCGCGCCGTGGCCTGCCATACGGCCTGCCGGGCTTACCCGACTCGCTGCCGGGCGTCGATGGTCTGGTCACCTCACCGTGGACGATCTGCTCCAAGCCGCCGGCTGCGAACAGCACCGTCCCGACGGTGACCGTCTCGGTGGCCATGGGCAAGGCCGGGGCGCCGATCGACCAGAGCGATGCGCTGCTGGTGCAGACCGCGGGCAGCGGCAACTACTACCTGATCTGGAACAACACCCGGCTGCTCATCCCGGACTGGGACCAAGTGCTGTCGGCGCTGCGTTACACCCCGTCCGCGGCGGTGCCGGTGGCCGACAGTTGGGTCAACTCGGTGCCACCCGGGCCGGATCTCACGCCGGTCCCGGTACCCGACCGCGGCCAGCCGGGGCCGATTGTCGGCAGCCAGCAGACGAGTGTCGGTGAGGTGCTGAAGGTGCCGGCCGAGGGCACCGTCCGGGACCAGTACTGGCTGGTGCTGCAGCATGGCATCGCCCGGATGACCGAGACCGACGCGCTGCTGCTCCTTGGCGACCCGCAGGAGAAGCAGGCCTACGATGGGCAGAACCCGATCCCGATCGAGGTCTCGGCCCTGACCGTTCAGGCGCCGCAAGCTCCGCAAGCGTCGTTTCCCGCCGCGCGGGATGGCTTCCCAGACCTGGTGCCAACCCTGTTAAACCCGGCTCAGGGTGGTCCGCAGGTGGTCTGCTCGGCGTACTCCGATGACCAGACCGGAAACACCGCGGTGCAGGTGTCGTTGACCTATGCTGCGCCGGGGGTACGGGACTCCTCGACGATCGGGTTCGGGTTGGGTGCGCAGGCCAGCCAGGTGGTGCTTCCGGCGGGTACGGCCGCGGTGGTGCGGATGGTGCCGCACGACGGCCAGCCCAGCAACTCGTACTACCTGGTCACCGACAGCGGCGGCAAGTACCCGGTGCCGTCGACCGACGTGCTGAAGGTGCTCGGCTACGGCTCGGTGCAGCCGGTCATGGTGCCCAAGGGGATCCTCGACCTGATCCCGACCGGGCCGGCCCTGGACCCGACCAAGGCCAGGCGGGTGTCTCCGGTCGCGCCGAACTCGGTGAGCCTACCGGTCAACCAGGCCGGAGGTGGTGGCAGCTAGCCAACGGGGAAGCTTCTGGGTCGCCGTGCGCTGGGGTTACGAAGCGGCAACGGCTCCGATAGGGGGAATCTATTCCGTCCTTTGGGAGTCCGACGTACAGTCAGAGCCGATGACCGACATCATCATCAATGAACAAGATGCCCTGGGAAACTCTCCCTGGGCTGTTTGCCGGGAGGTATGTGGTGGGGAGTGGCTACGGCCTCGAACAAGACACCATGCAGAAGGGTGCTCAGGCAGTTGACGAGGCGACCGCACTGATCAAGCAACACATGCAGCAGTTGAACACCGAGGTCGAGACGATGTTCGGTGGCTGGCAGAGCCGGGCGCAGGGTTCCTTCGCGGTCCTGCACGAGAACTGGATCACCCAGCAGAACAAGCTGCACACCGCGCTGCAGGAGATGCACGCGGCGTTGGTCCAGACGGCGACGACCTACGCCAGCCAGGAAGACCACCAGGCCAGCCAGTTCAACAACATCGCCGGTCAGCTCTGACCACATTCGACGTCACATACTTGACATGTTCGGGAAACCGCAGTGGAGGGATACTCCGTGGATCAGATCAATGTCCGGTTCGGCTCGCTGAGCCAGGGCGCTAGTGGCATCATGGCTACCTATCGCGCCCTGCAGGGCACCCTGGAGGACCTAGAGAAGAAGCTCCAGCCAATGGTGTCAAGTTGGAACGGTACCGCGCAGGAGGCCTACTACCAGAAGAAGACTCAGTGGGAGCAGGCGTCCAACGCAATGGCGGTCATCCTCCAGCAGATGGGCCAGGCCGTCTCCGACGCGCATGACAACTACACCTCGGCCGAGAAGTCCAACACCGGAATCTGGTCCTGACCGCAGCCGGTAGCGGCACGGCCCTGGCCGCCGCGGAGCCGACCGAGTTACCGCAGTACTTACTGTAGGACCAGGTCGCCGCAGTACCGGAGCCGTTCGAACATGGCGGTCCGGCAAGGAGGCAGTTGTGGCTGACTACAACTATGACGACTATCGGATCACCCTGGACAAAAACGACAGCAGTAAGAACACCGCGACCGACATCCAGGGGTACCCGCTCACCATCGAACTCGACTCCCGCTGGCCCGGGCTGAACCCTGATCCGGCGAAGGTACGGGCCGATCATACCGCGATGAACGATCTTGCTGACAAGATCGATCGCATGGTCCAGCAGTTGCAGGGTGGCGGCTCGGGGACCCCAGCGAACATCACCAGCGTGTCCAGCCAGGCAAAGTACGGGCCGGACACCTGGTTCGCGGCCAAGTCCCTGAAGTCCGCGTCCGACACGGTCGCCGCCACCGTCGCGAAGTACAGCCAGAACTTGCTGGCAAACTTGCAGCAAGCATCCGCCGCGATCCGCCAAGCCGCCAGCAACTACCAGCAGGCGGATCAGACCAGCCAGCAGGCTGCCCAAAACCAGAACCAGGCCCTGGATAGTGGCAGCCAGAACCAACCACTAAACTACGGGTGAGCCGGCGATGACGGATAAGGTCCAGTACGACGCAACCTCGATCGCTCGGAACCAGGACTTCAACACCTACTCGCGCACGCTGGAGGAAGTGCAGCGGGACTTCCAGCAGGTCGACCCAAGCAGTATCAACGCGGCCTGCAACGAATGGAGTTCGCTGGCTAAGAACCTCGGCACGCTGACCGACGACATTCAAAGCATCGGCGGACCGCTGGCCGATGTGTGGGAGTCCACCGCCTCGGCCGGCGCGCAACAACAACTCCAGGTCGCCGCCGGCACCGCGCAGGCGATGGCGGCGGCATCCATGCACATGGCCCGGGCCACCGACTACGCCTCGAAGTACGCGAGCTGGTACGCCAGCCATATCCCAGGCGCTGGCCTGATCCACACCGGCGCTGACGACCAAGCCGCGGTGGACCATATGGTCAAGCTGATCGACCGGTACAACGAGGTGATCGCGTACAACTTGCCGGCGGAGGTCCGTGCTCAGTACGTGGACGCCAACGCGGACGGCGGCTACGACCACTTTAAGAAGACCGGTGTCGGGAGTGCCGGTAACACCTCAGCCAGCGGAGTAGGCGGCGGCGCCGGCGGCGTTTCGGCTGGCGACGCTGGCAGTGTGCCCGGCGGTACTGGCGACACCCGTATCCCACACCTGACGGGTGCCGGCAGCGGCCACCTCCCGGGATCGGGTACCGGTTCCGGCACCCTCCCGGGATCGGGCGTCGGGGTAGCTAGCAGCAGCCCGTATGACCCGGGTAGTGCGCTGGCCGGTGGCGGCGCTGCCGGCGGTATCGGTACCAGCGGCGGTCTGGGCGGTGCCACCGCCGGGATCGGTGGTGTGTCCGGTGCCGGTGCCACCGGTACTGGTAGCGCGGGCGGGTTCGGTGCCGGTGTCACCGGTACGGGTAGCGCAGGCGGGTTCGGTGGCAGCGCCGGCACCGTGGGTGCGGGCGGCCTGCCAGGCTCGAGCCCGGCCGGCGGTAGGGCCGGCGGTACCGGTACGGGTTCTGGTACGGGTTCTGGTGCGGGCAACGCGGCCAGCCGCCGCGGCATGGTGCCGATGCACGGCACCCATGGCCAAGACGAGCAGGAGCGCGAGCGCAGCACCTGGCTGACCGAGGACGAGGACGTGTGGGGCACCGACAACGACGCCCCGCCGCCGGTCATCGGCGGATGATCCACGCCAGCGAAGCGTCACGGGGTGAATCGAGCCTGCTTCTGCCGCCCGCCCATGACCGGCTGATTGGCGACGTCCCACGTGACCGGTTACGTCGGTTCATCGGCAGAATGGGCTAGTCCGAGCTGTCCGTCGACCAGCGTGGAGTGCAGGTGCGAACGCTTACCCGAGCCGCCGCGGCCGTCGTGCTGGGCGCGATGACTGTGTTGCCGGCCGCCCCAGCCGTCGCCGTGCCGCTGCCGAGCGACACCACCACCAACGGCGAGTGGTGGTTCACCTCGCTGCGGATCCCGGAGATCTGGGATCAGGGCGTACAGGGTCAAGGGATCACCGTCGCGGTTCTTGACTCGGGGGTCAACCCCGCGGTCGCTGGGTTGAGCAGCCAGTTGACACCCGGCACCGACGTTACCGGCCAAGGCGCAACCGACACCCAAGGCCACGGCACCCGGATGGCCGCCTTCATCGCCGGCCAAGGTGGCGTCGGCAACGAAATCGGGATCGCTCCGCAGGCCAGGATCATGCCAGTGAAGGTGCTGGGCGGTGGGCTGCCGACGGCGACCCGGTATGTCAACGGCATCAACTGGGCGGTGGCACACGGTTCCAAGATCATCAACATGTCGGTGGGTGACCCGGAACCCTGCCCCGACCAGGTCCAGCAGGCGGTGGCAAGGGCGGTCAACAGCGGCGCGATCGTCGTCGCCGCCGCGGGCAACGACGCCAACCGGGGAAACCCGTCGGCGTACCCGGCCAACTGCAAGGGCGTGATCGCGGTCGGCGCAGTGGACGCCGACCTGCACGCATGGCCTGACTCGGAGCAGCAGGACTACCTCGACGTGGCCGCGCCAGGGGTGCACATGCGAGCCATCGACCAAACCGGCGCAACCGGGTACAGCGACGGCACCAGCGACGCTGCCGCGCTCACCTCCGCATCCCTGGCGCTGATCTGGTCCAAGCTTCCTCAGTTGACCAACCGGCAGGTGGTGGCTCGACTGCTGGCCGGCGTGGTCGACGACCGGACCACGCCCGGTCACGACAACGTCACCGGGTACGGCGTGGTCCGGCCGTACCACTCGATCACCGACAACATCCCGGCCAATGCGCCCAACCCGATCTTCGACGAACTAGGGCAGCTTGCCTCGACGGCCAGCGCTCCGCCGGCGGCCTCGCCGAGTGCCCGCTCCTCCTCCGTCGCGAGCCCGCAGGCTACGCCTGGCAAGGGCAACGGCCTCGCCCTGCCGTTGGTTCTTGCTATTGGTGGCGTGGTCGTCCTGCTGCTCATCGGGCTGGTCACGGCGATCACCATCCGGCGCCGCCAGGTGCCGGCTGCACCGCCACCGCCCGGCTGGCCGCCGCCACCGGGGGGGCCGCCACCGGGGGGGCCGTCAAGTTGGCCGCCGAGCGGCCCGCCGCCGGGTGGCAACCAGGGCTGGCCGGCACAGCCCGGCCGGCGTGAACCGCAGTCCGGCTGGCCGCCCCCGGGTGGCGGCTGGCAGGGCTGACCGGCCCGGCGCCGGGACCCGGTTAGGCTCGCCGGATGGCGTACGTCGACAGCGAGGTAGGCCGGCTGCGTACCGTGCTGTTACACCGGCCTGAGGCGGAGCTGAAGCGGCTGACTCCCCGTAACAACGACCAACTGCTCTTCGATGGCATCCCGTGGGTCGGCCGGGCGCAGGAGGAGCATGACGCCTTCGCGCAAGCGCTGCGCGACCGCGAGGTAGAGGTGCTCTACCTTGCCGAGCTACTCCAGCAGGCATTGGAGCAGCCGGCCGCCCGGGCCGAGACGATCGCCGCGGTTCTGACCGACGTGCGGCTCGGCCAGACCCTGCGTGACCTGGTCGCGGCGTACCTGATCGACCTGCACCCAGCCGACCTGGCCACCGCGCTGACCGCCGGCCTGGCCTGCTCGGAGCTGAAGACCGGCCGCGGGCTGGCGTACCGGCTGATGGACGAACATGACTTCGTGATCGACCCGCTGCCGAACCTGCTGTTCACCCGGGACACCTCGGTCTGGATCGCCGACCACGTCGCGGTCACCAGCCCGTCCATGCCGGCCCGCCAGCGCGAGGCCACCCTGACCGGCGCGGTCTACCGGTACCACCCGAGGTTCGCCGGTACGCCCACGGTGTACGACGGGCCAGGCCAAGAGTGGCTGGAGGGCGGCGACGTACTGCTGCTAGCCCCGGGGGTGCTGGCCATCGGTACCGGCCAGCGCACCACCCCGGCTGGGGTAGAGACGCTGGCTCGGCGAGCCCTCGCAGCCGGCGTCGCGCGTACCGTGCTGGTGGTACCGATCACCCAGGAGCGGGCCACCATGCACCTGGACACCGTCTGCACGATGGTCGATGCCGATGCGGTGGTGATGTACCCGCCGGTTGCGACCACCCTGCAGGCGTATGTGGTCACCCCCGGCGAGGGTAACGAGCTAGCAGTCGCCGAGCCGGTGCCGTTCCTGCCGGCCGCCGCCGCAGCAATGGGCATCGACGCGCTGCGGGTGATCGACACCGGCCTGGATCCGGTGACCGCCGAACGCGAGCAGTGGGACGACGGCAACAACACGCTGTGCCTCGCGCCGCGGCTGGCGGTGGCCTACGAGCGCAACGTAGAGACCAACGCCCGGCTGGAGGAGGCCGGTATCGAGGTGATCCGGATCTGGGGCAGCGAGCTAGGCAGCGGCCGGGGTGGCCCACGCTGCATGTCCTGCCCGGTCAGCCGCGACCCGCTGGGCTAACGCCGTCGAAGAGACCCCGTCCATTGGTCGCCGGCCGGGACCCCACCTGGGTGGCGGGCCGGTAGGTTGGCCCGGATGGTCGCCCAGACCGTGCTGTACTCGGCCGCCCGGTGAACCCCCCATCTCGCCGCCAGCGCGTTGACGATAGACAGCCCACGACCGCGAACGTCGTCCGGCGCGGGGTGCGCCAGCTGCGGCGACTCGCACAGCCCACCGCCGTCGGTGACCTGAACCCGCAGCCACGGTCCCTCTAGCTGCCAGCCGACCCCGATCGTCCCATCCGGCAGCGGCCGGGCATGCCGGACCGAGTTGCCCACCAGCTCGCTGACCAGAAGGATGGCCTCCTCAATCAGTTCGGGTGAGACCTGCTGGTCTGCCAGGCCCGCAGTCATCGCCCGCCGGACCTCACCTGCGCTGGCCGGAGAATGCGACACAGAGAGAACCTCCAGGGCTTGTCACCTCCCTCTCCGGACCAGCGGGTAGCATGCGTTTTGTCTGAGGTACCCACTGGTTGGCCTGGGTTAACACTCGCCCGTTTGCTACCTCTTTGTCGAGACGTATCTTGAGTAATCGAGATTGCACCTGTTGGTCCAGTGGCGTTGGTCTCGTGGCGCCGGACGGTCAGCCGGTGGCCCGCCCCAGCTTGGTCAGTACGTCGTGCGGCCGGTTGGTGGCCACCGCGTCCACGCCGAGCGACAGCATCAGCTCGATGTCCGCCGCGTCATCGACCGTCCAGGCGTACACCCGGCCACCGGCCGCCTGGACTCGCTGCACGTACCGCGGGTGGGCGCGCAGGATCGACAGCCCGGGACCGGCCCAGTCCACCCCGGCGGGCAGGCTGCCGTCCCGGCGGAACGGCGCGACCCGGTCCAGCAGCAACACGGTGGGCAGGGTGGGCGCCAGCAGCCCGATCCGGCGGACACCGGCCGGCGCGAAACTCATCACGATCACCGTCGAGGCGTCCAGGTCGGCCGGCCGCTCCAGACCGAACCGGCGCAGCAGCCGGACCAGTTGCTGCTCGACCAGGCCGCCGTACCGGGTCGGGTGCTTGGTCTCCACGAACAGCCGGACCTGGCGTGGGGCGTCGACCACCACCTCCAACAACCGTTCCAGGGTGAGCACTTGCTGGCCAGCCGGGTCGGTGTCGGCCGCCACCAGCTCCTCGCCGCCGGCCAACGAGGCGACCACCTCGCCGCCGGGCGCCCGATCCTCGCGGCGTACCAGGTCGTCGGCGGACTCCGGGAGGTCCCGGTGCCAGGAGCTGAAGTCCAGGCTGGTCAGGTCGGCCAGCGACTTTTCGCTGACGATCCCGCGGCCGTCAGAGGTACGATCCACCCTCCGGTCGTGTACGCAGACCAGGTGCCCGTCGCGGGTCAGCCGGACATCACACTCCAGCCCGTCAGCGCCTTCCTCGATCGCGCCGGCATACGCAGCCAGGGTGTGCTCGGGATGCCGGTAGGACGAACCGCGGTGGGCGACCACCAGCGGAAACCGGCTCATCGACCCCCCAGCTCACCGTGAATACCACAATGGTCAGTTCGAATTTATACGTTACGCGCGCACTGTTGCTTGCCATTTGCGATGTTGGAGGCATCGGTACGGGCGAGTCGGCACGGCCGGTCGACAAGGAGGAGCACCATGCAGGGCCTGATGCAGCACTACCCGCTCACGCTGCCGCCAATCTTGGACCGCGCCGAGCGGGTGTACGCCGAGCGGATCCTGGTCACGGCCAGCGCGACCGGCATCGAGCGCACCAGTTACGGCGAGTGGGCAGAGCTGACCCGCCGGCTCGGTACCGCACTGGAGCGGCTCGGGGTGTCTGCGGACGGCCGGGTCGGCACCTTCGCCTGGAACACCGCCCGGCACTTGGCGCTGTACTGGGCCGTACCGTGCTCCGGCCGGGTGCTGCACACCTTGAACATCCGGCTGTTTCCCGAGCAGCTCAGCTACATCGTCAACCACGCCGAAGACGAGGTGATCTTCGTCGACCGGTCGCTGTTGCCGGCGCTGTGGCGGCTGGTCGGCACGTTCGAGACCGTACGGCACATCGTGGTGATGGACGACGGCGCGCCGGCCGAGATCCCGACCGACCCGCGGATCGTGGACTTTGCGGAACTGGTCGCCGACATGACGCCGGCTCGGTTCCGGGTCGATGATGAGAACCAGGCGGCCGCGATGTGCTATACCAGCGGCACTACCGGCCACCCCAAGGGCGTGTTGTACTCGCACCGCTCGATGTACTTGCACGCGTTGTGCCTGCTTACCGAGCAGACTATGGCCCTCCGCCAGGCCGACGTGGTGCTGCCGGTGGTGCCGATGTTTCACGCCAACGCCTGGGGGCTGGCCCAGGCGCCGCTGTTCTGCGGCGCCAAGCTGGTGCTGCCTGGGCCGCGGATCCAGCCCGAGCCATTGGCTGAGCTGCTGGAGTCGGAGCGGGTCACGGTGACGGCCGGCGTACCGACCATCTGGATGGGGGTCCTGCCGGAGCTTGCCGGCCGCGACCTGTCCAGCCTGCGGGCGGTCCTTTGCGGCGGCTCGGCGGTGCCCAAGGCGCTGTCCGAGGCGTACCGGCAGCAGGTCGGCATCCCGATCACCCAAGCCTGGGGGATGACCGAGACCAGCCCGCTCGGTTCGGTCAACAAGCTGCGATCGGAGTACGACACGCTGCCCGACGACGAACTCGCCGAGCTGCGGGCCCGGCAGGGCTACCCGCCGGTCGGGGTGGACATCCGGATCGTCGAGCCGGGCACGTCCGACGAGCTGCCCTGGGACGACCAGGCCGCTGGCGAGCTGCAAGTGCACGGCCCGTGGGTGGCTGGGGCGTACTACCGCGGCGACACCGCCGAACAGTTCACCGCCGACGGCTGGCTGCGGACCGGTGACGTCGCCGCGATTGATGCGTACGGCAGCATCCGGCTGGTCGACCGGACCAAGGACTTGATCAAGACCGGTGGTGAGTGGATCAGCTCGGTGGATCTGGAGAACCAGCTCATGGCGCATCCGTCGGTGGCCGAGGCAGCAGTGATTGGGATACCGCATCCCAAGTGGGCAGAACGGCCGCTGGCCTGCGTGGTGCTTAAGCCGGGCATGACCGCGAGCAAGGACGAGCTGCTGGAGTTCCTCGCACCGAGGGTCGCGAAGTGGTGGCTGCCGGATGACGTGGTGTTCATTGACGAGGTGCCAAAGACATCGGTCGGCAAGTTCTCCAAGAAGGACCTGCGGACCTGGTTCGCCAACTACCAGCTTCCCTAACCCGTGGACGCGACACGCCTGTTAAGGGGCGTGTCGCGTCCACGGGTTAGCCGGACGGCGAGGTCCGAAACCCGCCAGCGCGTGGCCGGTCCGGACGGCAGACTAGGCAGCATGCAGGGCAATGTGCTGGATGACTTCGACCGCTGTTACCGGGTGATCAGCAGCCGAGACCGCCGGTTCGACGGGCAGTTCGTGATCGCGGTGACCTCGACCGGGATTTACTGCCGGCCGTCCTGCCCGGCGCAGACCCCGAAGCGGCGCAACGTACGGTTCTACCGGCTGCCGGCGGCGGCCCAGGCCGCCGGCTTCCGGGCCTGCCGGCGGTGCCGGCCGGAGGCCGCGCCCGGCTCACCGGAGTGGGACCTGCGGGCCGACCTGGCGGCCCGGGCGCTACGGCTGATTGCTGACGGCGCGGTGGATTCCGGCGGGGTGACCGGCGTTGCGCGGCGGCTGGCAGTCAGCAAGCGGCACCTGCACCGGACGTTGGTTGCTGAGGTGGGCGCGGGTCCGCTGGCGCTGGCCCGGACCCGGCGGGCGCAGACCGCCCGGCTGCTGGTGGAGTCCACCGACCTGCCGGTCTCGGAGGTGGCGTTCGCGGCTGGCTTCGGCAGTATCCGGCAGTTCAACGACGCGTTCCGGGCTGCGTTCGGCTGCCCGCCCTCGCAGGTCCGGGGCGGCGGCGCGGCTCGGGATGGTGAGGGCGCGATCACGCTGCGGCTGCGGCACCGGGCGCCGTACGAGGTGGCCTCGATGCTGGGGTGGTTCGCGGCCCGGGCGGTCACTGGGCTGGAGGAGGTCGCGGGCGGGACGTACCGGCGTACCCTACGGCTGCCATGCGGCGGCGCGCTGGCCGAGTGCACCCTGGGGCCGGACGCGGTGCGCCTGCGGCTGTGGCTGGCCGACCTGCGGGACCTGGCAGCGGCGGTGCAGCGCTGCCGACGGCTGCTCGACTCCGACGCCGACCCGGTCGCGGTGGACGAGGTGCTCGGTGCTGACCCGGTGCTGGCGCCGCTGGTCGCGGCCCGGCCGGGCATCCGGGTGCCCCGGGCGGCGGACGGCTTCGAACTGGCGGTCCGGGCGGTGCTCGGGCAGCAGGTCTCGGTGGCTGCGGCGCGAACGGTATGCGGGCGGCTGGTGGCCACGCTTGGCGAGCCGCTGCTGGTCGGTCCGGCGGGCTGGCGGCTGTTCCCTGCCCCGGTCGCGATCGCGGAGTCTGATTTGTCCTGGCTCGGGGTGCCGGCCGCCCGGCGGCGTACGCTGCGGGCGCTGGCCGGTGCGGTGGCCGGCGGCGAGCTGGCGCTGGACGCGGGGGCGGACCGGGTCGATACCGACGCGGCGCTGCGGGCGCTGCCGGGAATCGGGCCGTGGACGGCAAGCTATATAGCAATGCGGGCGCTCGGCGACCCCGACGCGCTACCGGTCGGGGACTTGGGGCTGCGCCGGACCGCTGCCGCGCTGGGGGTGCTCGACCTGGCCGGTCGAGCCGAACGGTGGCGCCCGTGGCGGGCGTACGCCGCGATGCACCTGTGGAATTGGGAGGCGTGATGTTTTTGTCCACTGTGGACACACTGGTCGGTGGGCTGACCGTGGTGGCAGACGAGGCCGGGGTGGTCCGGGCGGCCGGCTTCGGGCCGCCGGAGGCGCTGCTGGCCCGGTTGGGTGCGGCGGAGGTACGGCTGCGGGCCGAGCTCGGCCCGGTCAGCCGGGCGGTCGCGGCGTACTTCGACGGCGAGCTGACCGCGCTGGACGACCTGGCCGTGGCGCAGCCCGGCGGCCCGTTCCTGCAGCGGGCCTGGAAGGTGCTGCGGGAGGTGCCCGCTGGGTCGGTGGTCAGCTATGCCGAACTCGCCAGCCGGGCCGGCTCACCCGCTGCGGTCCGGGCCGCGGGGCAGGCCTGCGCCCGCAACCTGATCGCACCGATCGTGCCCTGCCATCGAGTGGTCCGCGCCGATGGCAGCCTGGGCGGCTTCGCCTACGGTCTACCGGTCAAGCGCTGGCTGCTCGACCACGAAACCCACCACCGCCGATCTTGACGTTGTTGTCGTTATTCCGGTCCGGATAACGACAACAACGTCAAGATCGCGGCGGGGGGGAAGGTGGCGGGGGGGAGGTGGCGGGTGGAGTTAGATGACCAGGCCGGTGACCACCCGACCGGCGGCGGCCCAGGCTTTCAGGCCGCCGTCCAGGTTGACCGCGTCGTACCCCTGTTGGCGCAGAAAGTTGGTCACCCGGGCGGACCGGCCGCCGCTACGGCAGGCCACCACCACCCGGCAGTCGCCGGGGATGTCGGCCAGTCGGGCGGCGACCTGTCCCATCGGTACGTGCAGCGACCCCTCAACATGGCCTGCGGACCACTCGTCGGGTTCACGGACGTCGAGGATGAACGCGTCGGCCGGCACGGCGGAAACTTCGAGGTACGGAGTATGCGGGACCTGCTGCATGCCTCGCATGGTGCCATGCGGACCGCCGGAGCGGGTACCCAGTCACCCGGGCAGGTCAGTGCGCGCCAGCTCCGGTCAACGCGCGCACCTCCAGCTCCGCGTACTTGGCAGCCGAGGCGACCTCGGTGGCCGTGATCGTGCCCAACCACGCAAACAGGAAACCGATCGGGATCGAAACCAGGCCCGGGTTCTGCAGCGGGAAAGGCGCCGCGATGGTCTTGCTGAACAGCGCGGTCGCCAACCCCTCCGGCAGGGTCGAGGACTTCCCGCCCCAGCAAATTGGCGAGGCCAGCACCAGCCCGATCGAGGAAATCAGCCCCGCGTAAATGCCCCACACCGCGCCCCGGGTGGTGAACCGTTTCCAGTACAGGCTGAACAGCAAGGTTGGCAGGTTGGCCGAAGCCGCGATGGCAAACGCGAGGGCGACCAGGAAGGCCACGTTCAGCCCCCGAGCGAAGATCGACAGTACGATCGAGATCGCGCCGATGACCACCGCGCCCACCCGGGCCATCCGTACCTCATCTGCCTCGCTGGCCTGGCCGCGCCGGATCACGTTGGCGAAGATGTCGTGCGCAAACGACGAGCTGGAGGCCAGCGTCAGCCCAGCCACCACCGCCAGGATGGTCGCGAACGCCACCGCCGCAATGATCGCCAGGAACACCGCACCGCCGGTCGACCCGGGACCGCCGCCGAGTGCCTCGGCGAGCTGCGGCGCGGCAGTATTACCGGCCTTATCCTGGGCGACGATCGCCTCGTGGCCGACCAAGGCCGCCGCACCGAAGCCGAGCGCCAGCGTCATCAGGTAAAATGCCCCAATCAACCCGATCGCCCAGTTCACCGAGCGGCGGGCGGCGCGGGCGTTGGGCACCGTGTAGAACCGGATCAGCACGTGCGGCAGGCCGGCGGTACCCAGCACCAGCGCCAAGCCCAGGCTGATCAGGTCCAGCTTGGACAGCAGGTTGGTCGCCCCATACTTCAGCCCGGGGGCGAGGAACGCCGCGCCCTTGCCGGACTTCTCCGCTGCACCGCCGAGCATCTCGCTGAGGTTGAAGTGGAACTTGGCCAGCACCCAAACGGTCATTACCAGCGCGCCGACGATCAGCAGCACGGCCTTGACGATTTGTACCCAGGTGGTGCCACGCATCCCGCCGACCGTGACGTAGAAGATCATTAGAGCTCCGACCAGTACGATCGTCAGGATTTTCGCGCCGTCGCCCTTGACGGCGAGCAGCAGCCCGACCAGCGCGCCCGCGCCGACCATCTGAGCCAGCAAGTAGAAGACCGACACGGTGATGGTGGAGACCCCAGCGGCGGTCCGTACCGGCCGCTGCCGCATCCGGAAGGCGAGTACGTCAGCCATGGTGAACCGGCCGGAGTTGCGCAGCAGCTCGGCGACCAGCAACAGCGCGACCAGCCAGGCCACCAGGAAGCCAATGGAGTACAGGTACCCGTCGTAGCCAGACAGTGCGATCAGCCCGGCAATGCCGAGGAAGCTGGCCGCGGACATATAGTCACCGGCGATGGCCAGACCGTTCTGCGGCGCGGAGAATGACCGGCCGGCGGCATAGAAGTCGGCGGCGGTGCGATTGTACCGGCTGGCCCAGATCGTGATGTACAGCGTGATCGCGACGAAGACCACGAACAGCGCGATCGACAGCGACCGGTGGGTGCTCGCACCGACCGCGAGTACGGCGCCAGTCATCGTGCTGCCCCGTCGATCTGCGCGCGCAGCCGGTCGGTGGCCGGGTCGAGTTCGCGACTGGCGTACCGGGAGTATCCGTAGGCAATGCCGAAGGTGGACACGAACTGCAGCAGGCCGAAGACCAGCCCAACGTTGATGTTGCCGATGAGCTGGTGTGCCATAAAGCCGCGGGCGAATGCCGAGGACAGGACATAGAGGAGGTACCAGGCCAGGAAGGCCGCGGTCATCGGGAACACGAACACGCGCAGCCGGTGCCGTAGCTCGACGAACTCCGGCTGCGCCTGTACGGCGGCGAAATCATCGACCGGCGGCGGAGTAGAAATATCTGTCATGCCGTCATCTCTCCTCAAGGTAGCCCCCGCCCGCCCCCGTTCGCCCGGCCCCCTTCCCGCCGATCTTGACGAAGCTGTCGCTATTCGGGTCCGAATTCCAGCGTCTTCGTCAAGATCGGCGGGGGGAGGAGGCCCCGGGGAGGGAGGGGGAGGCTCTGGGCGGGGAAGGCGGGAAAACTTAGCGCAGCAGCTTGGACAGCCGGCGGTCGGCCAGCGGCTTTCCCCCGGTCTGGCAGGTTGGACAATACTGCAGCGAGCGGTCAGCGAAGGAAACCTCGCGTACCGTGTCGCCACAGACCGGGCAGGGCAGGCCGGTCCGGGTGTGTACGGTCAACCCGGACCGTTTCTCCGCCTTCAGCGTCGCCGCGCGTTGACCGATCGAGCGTTGTACGGCGCCGGTCAGGGTCTGCCGCATCGCCGCGTACAGCCGGTCCACCTCAGCGTCGGACAGCCGCGCCGCCAACGCGAACGGCGACAGCCGCGCCGCGTGCAGGATCTCATCGGAGTACGCGTTACCCACCCCGGCCAGCGCGCTCTGGTCAGTCAGTACACCCTTGAGCTGCGCCCGTTGCCCGGCCAGCAAAGCTCGAAAAGTCAACAAATCAACCGCCAAGGCGTCCGGCCCGAGCCGGGCAATACCGGGCACCTCGGCTGGGTCGTGGACCAGGTAGACCGCCAGCCCCTTCTTGGTGCCCTGCTCGGTCAGGTCAAAGCCGGCCCCGTCGTCAAGCTGGAGCCGTATCGCAATCGGCCCTCGGCCGGGCTTAGCCGGCGCGGCGGGCAGCGCGTCCCGCCAATGCAGCCAGCCGGCCCGGGACAGGTGGGTGACCACGTGCAGACCGTCACAGTCGAGGTCGAGGAACTTGCCGTACCGCCCGGCGGCGGTCAGCGTCAGCCCGCCCAGCGCGGTAATCGGCGGGTCGAAGGTCTTCAGCACGTTGACCGCGAGTACGTCGACCCGGGCCACCACATGCCCGACTGCGCGCTCGCGGAGGAACGCCGCCAGCGCCTCGACCTCAGGCAGCTCAGGCACGCTGCCAGTCTGACACGCGGATCCGACAAGGCGGCCGGATCGGCCCACGGTCGATCACACTGGCAGCGATATCCGCGACGCGGAGGAGGGCTCGCGATGATCACACTGGCAGAGGTCCGGAAACTCGCGCTGTCGCTGCCGGCGGCGACCGAGCGCCCGGCGTACGGCATGCCCTGCTTCCGGGTCCGCGACAAGATCTTCACCTCGATGCCGGCGGAGGGCTGGATCGCGGTGAAGACGACGTACGGCGAGCGGGCCGCGCTGGTGGCCGGCAACCCAGCGGCATTCTCGGTCACCCAGCATTACCGGAACTACCCGATGGTGGTGGTGACGCTGGCCGCGGTGGACCCCGACGAGCTGCGCGAGCTGGTCATCGAGGCCTGGCGGCTGACCGCACCGAAGCGCCTGGTGGCCGCCTTCGACGGCCGGTCGGAGGCGAGCCGGTGAGCCCTCGCCTCCGACCGGCCGACCCGGTCAGGATGAACGGCTGATCTTCGTGAACACTACGCTGTGCTGTCGGATACCTGGCTTGCCCGGACTGCGTAGAGTTTGCTGCATCCAATATATGCCGGTCACGCTGCCATGCCGCCTGGGTCTTCCTCCTTGGGCCCGCTCCCGGTCATGCCGCTGCAGCAGCGCCAGAATCCCAACCACCACCAGAGGGCAGCAGTCTGTGGTGACCACAGGCTTACGAAAGGCATCGGTTGTCCCTCCGTCGCTCCAAAAGGGGAAGACGGTGTGGGGGCTGGCGTTTGGAGGTGCGAGCTCTCACACCGTCTTCCTTGCATGGCAGTGCACGTCTGGCGCGGGAGCAGCGAAAAGCCAGAAGAGACCTGCCTGCCCTCCCACACGGACCGGCAGGCGGCGATTTTTCTTGTGCGCCGGTCAGGTGGGTTCTAGGGGAGTGTCCCGTTCCCGTTTTTCCACGTCCCTCCAACGTGAGTCTCGTAAAGCGGAACACCCTCGTCTAAGCCGGACCGGCAACGGGGCGTACTCCCTTCCTCACTGGTGGGACGGGGCCTCACCGTTGCCGGTCCGGCAGCTCATGAATCGCTATTTACAGCACTGCCAGGTTGTACTCGGCTAGTTCTGGGCGGCACCGACGCAACTGGGTAGGGCGAGGGCCATGGTCAGGTACTCCGTCAGTCACGAACTACGTCGATATGACCTCGACTCTCGCCCTACACCGTGTCCCGTGCCATACCGCTCCAACGTGGGACCACGCCACAGCCCGCATGCCGCTATGGACCGGCGAATGATCGGTTAGGCTCGGGCAGGCAACACTCCATTCGATGACTACACCACCTCCATCACCTCGGGGAGCAGGGATAGCCCGTGCCCAAGCAGCAGATCCGCTACTGCCGCACCTGCGGTGGTCGGCTGGCGCGTGACAACCCTTCCAGCTACTGCGGTCCGTGCGGCAAGCACGCTGGTGCCGCCATGAACGTGCCACCCAGCGTGCCGCCGGAGTTCTGGGACACCGACCCCATGCGTGTCGCGCTGGCGTCCTGGCACATCGGCCAAGTCATCGCGCCTACCGCTACTACCCGGGGCATGGCTCCCGGCCGCTGTCGCAGGAGCTGGTCGGTGGCTGGCTCGGCCTGACCCAGGCCCAGCTCAGCCGCATCGAAGGCGGTCCCGCCGTCACCGACCTAAGTAAGCTGGTGCCCTGGGCCAGGATGCTAAAGATTCCTGGGGAGCGGTTGTGGTTCATGCTGCCGGGAGAGCAACGGGCTGCGGAAGTGGCAACCACCGCACTGGATACAGCTCAGCCGGCTCGTGGATGTGGCTATGCCGCAACCGGTTCGACATCGACGCTCCTGCGTGCAACGGTGGGGGTTGGTTCCAGCCACGCCGGCCCGGGAGATATCGAGGACGTGCGGCGCAGTGAGTTCTTGACCTTGGCGGGCACGACGTTCGCCGGAGTTGTTGCACCGCCGCTCGTGCATGGCTGGTGTGATAAGTACGTGCCAGACCCACCGTGTTTGACCGACGATCTCTTGGTGCAACTTCGCGCTCAGACCGAAGGGTTCCGCTGGCGGGATCGTCAGGACGGCGCTCGCCTGCTACTGACGAGGACGGCGCGCTACGCTCATCAGCTCACCACCTTTTGGCGGCTTACCGACGACAGTCATCCGCTGCGGTCGGAACTCGGCCAGATCGCGGCGGATGCCTGCCACCTGGTTGCTTACCAGACTTTCGACCAAGGAGACCGGACGCAGGCCGTCGAGTGGTACCGCAGCTCGGCGGATCTCGCAGCTCGAAGCAGCGCCCAAGATATGTACGTCTTCGCCCTGTGCGGTGTGGCGTCCATGTATGCCCGTAATAGGCGTGGTGATTTGGCGTTGCCCGTTCTGCATCAACTTGTCAGTCTACCGCTTTCGGCCGCAGCTCGTAGCTACGTGGCGGTGTATAACGCCCATGCCTATGCGAGTGTTGGACAACGGGATGCAGCCCGCCAGGCACTCGACGATGCTGCAGTTTATGCCGAGCGAACCAGCGATGAGGCGCCGTCATCTTGGCTCGGCATATCTGACCTTTCCTTTGTTGATCGTCAGCGGGCTATGGTGCTGTCCCACCTCGGCGTCTCAGAGGTGTTCGGCGTGCTAGAGCAGCTTGATCGGCACACGCCAGCGGTCTTCCAGCGTTACCAGGTGACGTTGCAGACGAATTTTGCGATGGCCTACGCGCAGGCAGGTGAGGTAGAACGCGCTACTACTTATCTCACGACGGCTGTTGAGCGGAATCGCCAGACGACTTCTGTTGAGAAGACGCGCATGATGCGCGAAGTCCGGCAGGTACTCGCGCGACATAGCGACAGCGAAGCTCTCAAGGTTGTTGACGCGCTGCTCCGAGACAGTGCCGCTGGTATTGCCCACCCTCAGCCTGGACGGCTCGATTCCCAGTAGTTGACGAGCCGGTCAGCGAGCGTGGCGGGCAGTGCGGTACGGTTCGCCTCGGTGACGGTTACCAGCTCGACATCCGAGCGGTACTTGAGTGCGTCAGTCACCGGATGAGCAACAAGATGCACCGTGGCCAGCACAGCAACCGAAGTGGCAAAGGCCTCATCGAGCATGCTGACAAACGTGGCTGAGGCCAGCTCTATACGGCCGAGTTCATCCAGGACGAGGACACCGCCGATCCTCAGCGCTCGATGGACAGCAGGCAGTGCCACACGCTCAAAGGCGGCAACATCAACGTGGTAGCGGCCAACTCGTGGCCCACCTGACCACGCCACCTCGGCGATGGTTGCAGTCGGGCCGTCCAGTGCTGCAATCTCGAAACCCACCCGCTGTCCAGCCGCACGCAGCTCGCGTGTCAGGAAGCCTCCAACCGGTACGCCCGACTCACGGAGCTGATTCGCGATAACCTGCACGACCGTCGTCTTACCGGTGCCCGGCGGCCCAGTCAGGAGGAGACGCGGTGGATGAGGTATTGGCATGCGAGTTAGTGTCATGATGAGGTAGGTCCGGCATGGATTATCGGGGGATCTCAGCTACGACTCAAACCGCCTATGTAATGACGCAGGACTTCTCGTCGAAGTTCTGGAACTTGTAGTAGAGAATGTAAGTTTCGCCATTGCCCAGCTTATCTTGTCACACTACCCGGCGCCGGTAGCGCGGTGGAGAACATATATATAATGCGTCGAATCACCCCCTGAGCACGAAAGGAGCGACCCGCCGCAAGCGCTGTCTCCATTGGTCCTATGCCGAGGAGACCGTCTCCACCCGAAACCGACGGTGCGTCGGGGGAAGGCGGCCGGCGTAACCTGCGTCCGGTCCGCTAGTCCGGCTTGGCCTGCACGAGCAGCGTTGGGCGTATCCGTGGCCCCCACTGCCTAGACGGAGCCGCACGCTGATCCGCCTGCGGCCAGAGTCCATGGAACGGACGCGGGGAGTGGACCGGATTGCGACTTGAACCACCTCGATCCCTTGGTGTGGCTCGACAATAGCCCGGAGCCGACTGCTCCATACACGCTGCCCTACCCGCCTATAGGGCACGCCCAGCGGGTGATCACCCTGACCGGGTAGCGGGACTGCGCGCTCATCACCTAGGTACCACCACCTGCACTGGGTCGAGGTCAGGAGGCCGGGGACAGCGCTCGGGCTGCTCGTAATCGTCCATGGCCGGGTGTCTACCATCTCCACGGGGTAGTGTCGCGTAGTCTCTGGCTGATGCCCGGTGAGCATCCCGCTGCGAGCCGGTCGAGCTGACCACGGCGTGTACGTTCAGACCTACTCCCTCGTGGAGAAGCCCATGCGGCGGTTCAACCCCCTCGCCCTCGGCCGCCTGGAGTGTGCGACCTGGGTGGCCTACTACCGCCGGCGGTGGGGCTGGTTCCTCTGGTCGGCCATCGGCATGGTGCGGGCCAGCTTCCGGATGTCCTGGCCGCGGACGGTGTACGGCGCCCTGCTGGTGCTGCGGGCCAACCAGCTTTGGGCGCCGGTACCCGACAACGACCCCGATGGCGCCCGCCGTGCCATGCGCAGGTTCTACCGCCTGCTCGCCCGCACCTACGGCGAGCCCTTCGATCCCATCGAGGCGGCCCGCCGCGAGGTGGAATGGTGGCGGATCCACCGGTACCTGCAGCGCGACGCGCCGGAGGAGGACACCGGACCGCTGGTCGATGCGCTGGCCGCGCTGTACGCACACGTCTACCAAGTGCCGGCGGCGAGGGTCCGGCTCGCGGCCACCGAGCGGGCCGAGGCGATGCGGATCTCCGACCGGTGGGTAGCCGACGGCTGCGACCCAGCCAACCCGGCCCTGGCAACCGAGCGGGCCGCGCTGGTCCGCAGCTACGCGGCCTTGCTCGCCGCCGTACACCACTCGGCCGCGCCGGCGCCTCAGAAGCGTGCTGCCGCGGCTCGGTCAGCGAGGCGCGGACGCAGGTCAACGACGTTGCCCGACGGCCGAGCAGGGGGCTGATGGGGTAGCTCGTCCGCTGCGGCGTAATGCGAGAGGATATCCAGCGCCAGCTTTTCGGACCATCCCGCGGCGGCGGCAAACCGCTGCACGTTAGGGCCGGGCCCATAGAGGATCTCAGCCAGCTTCCGAAAGGCGCGGGGCTTCTCGTACGGAACATGTCCCGGCTCGTACCGGTTCCAGCCGCGCGCACTCATTTGCTTGTACAAAGTGATTGCCCGGTCCTGGTCGATCAGCTCCAGCTCGCGGGCGCGGCGCACCAAGCTCTTGATCGATACTCCCCACGTGGTTTTCAGCATTGCCAAACTGTTCAGCGTCGGGTTCTCCGGCATGTCCCGCGCGACCGCATCCAACGGGACCAAGAGTTCGGCGGCAAACTCATCGGCCTCCAGCTCGACCGAACGTCCTGCCTGCCGGGGATGGTGAAGCACAAGATGCCCTAGCTCATGCGCAATGCTGAAACGTTCCCTATCGCCTGGCGCGCCGCTGAGCACAGCGATGACAGGTTCACCTGCGCGCCACGCACAGAAGGCGTCCAGACCGTCAATGACACAGGGCAGCCCGAGGACGGTGACGCCGACCCGTTCAACCGCCAGCACAAGGTACGGCAGCGGCTCATCACCACGAAACCCGAGCTGTGCCCGCACGGCCCGGGCCGCTTCGGCGGGTGTCGCTTCGGGCATCGGTGTCACTGTGACTGGCAGCGAGTTCGCCTGGGCCCGCATGTTCAGGTACGCCTCGTCGATGAGCCGAGCCCACTGCATCGCGGCGACCTTTGCTGTCTCGGTGAGCCGGCTGCGGGCTCGAAGCTGCGGTGAGTGGGCCAGCAAGCTCGGTACGGGTGGGCGCGCAAAGAAATCGACGGTGACTCCCGAAGATAGCGCCAGCAAGGCGGTCGCCTCGTCATCCGGTACGGCGCGATCGGTCTCAATACGAGAAAGCCGCCACTGGCTCAGACCAGGCACCTGCTCCGCGAGACCGGCCTGCGTCAACCGGTGCATCTCGCGTACCTGCCTGAACCGTTCGCCGTAGATCATGACGCTCCGCCGCCGACCAGTTCTCCGTTGTCGACATCTGGCCGTAGCCCGTTCAAATCCTCCGTACGAAGCGCAGCCATGCCCCGGTCGAGGCGACCGACCCACTGCACGCGCAAGTTCCGTCGCTGGTGGTCGCCACCGACCGGCCGCACGAGTGTCAGCGGTTCCGCAAGGACGCCTGCGTCGTCCCGCCACAGCAACAGCAGGTTGTCGGTCTTCTGCAGGCCAGGGATGGACCCACTCTCCTGCCGCCAGAACCGCTGCTTTGCCTGAGACCGACCCGGCACGGGTATTTCGATAATGCCGCGTCTGTGCACGTCCGGTCGGAGCAAACGCACCGCCATGTCACGTTAGAAAAGCAACAATCCAGACATCGCAAAGATGGGACGGCCGGAATCCTTCTCCGCCCGCAGGCCCAAGCTCTTCAGCTCCTCGATCGCCACCCGACGAACCGTGTGGGCGTAATAGTGCGGATCGTCCGCACGCTGGATCAGCTTCCTTGCGTGATCGTCCGCTGCGGCTCTGAGTCCGGTGTCGAGCGCCTCGAACACCGGGATGATCACGGGACGGAGTTGTGCCACCGTCTCGCCGTACGTAGCCATGCGCATAAGATGCCACATGATTTCACACCCTGCCACCCACGCACCCCACGTCGCCGGCCGCCGTGCACCGGCCTCCCCCAGGGCTCTCCCTCAGATCCGCACTGGCCGCTCCATCACCCCGCGAACCGGTAGATGACCTTGGTCAGCGACTCCGACAGCTCCCACAGCCGGCGTGCCGTGTCAGTGTCCTTGGACGCCGCGCTCGAGTCGACGATCTTCGGGTAGCCGCGCTGCTCCAGGAAGCCGTCCGGGCCGATGTAGCTACCGCCCGGCAGGCCGGGCACGGTCGCGGCGTACAGCGTGGGTAGCGCACCCATCTCGCCGCGTTGCGCGAGAAGCTGGTTGCCCAGCCCCAGGACCCAGCCCTGGATCGACTCGGTGTGCGACTGCAGGTTGGTCGCGGCGTACCCCGGATGCGCCGCGACGGCCCGGACCGGTGAGCCAGCGGCCGCCAGCCGCCGCTGCAGCTCGTAGCTGAACAGCAAGTTGGCGAGCTTGGATTGGCCGTAAGCACGCCACCGCTGGTAGCGACCACGCTCCCAGTTCAGGTCATCCAGCCGGATCCGACCGATGCTATGCAGGCCGCTGGACAGCGTGACGACGCGGTCGCTGATGCGGTCGAGCAGCAGGCCGGTCAGCGCGAAATGCCCGAGATGGTTGGTGCCGATCTGCATCTCGAAGCCGTCGGCGGTGGTGCGCTGCGGCACCGCCATCACACCGGCGTTGTTGACGAGTACGTCAACTGGGCCCTCGATGCCGGCCGCGAACTCGCGCACCGAGGCGAGGTCGGCGAGGTCTAACCGGCGCAACTGGGTCCGGCCAGGCATCGAAGCAGCCGCCGCCGCACCCGTGGCGGCGTTACGGCAGGCCAAGATCACGTACGCCCCGGCCCGGGCCAGTTCGCCGGCGGTAACCGCCCCGAGACCGCTGTTGGCCCCGGTCACCACGACCGTACGACCGCTCTGATCGGGAATATCTGTCGCTGTCCACTTGGTCACCCGATCAGAGTACGGGCGGCCAGTGACATCCGGTTCGTCACCAGCAATCTCGCGAGATAGCGTCTCGGTCGGCTTGACGTCCTTCAGCGAGCTCCAGGGATCGCTGCGGCTTTGCCGTCGCCCGCTCGCCACGTGGCACGTTAGATTTAGGTCATGGCCGTGGCACCCGAGTACGGCGAGCTGCACCCTTGATGGACCGGTTGACTCCGGACCAGGTACGGGCGTTGCGCGCTGTCGCGCTCAACCTCGTCCGCGATGAGCCGCAGGAGCCCACGCCGCCGGCGGGCGCTGGGGTTGGAAAGCCGGTCCGGCTGCTGTCGTTTGTCGGAATCGGGCACGGTGGTACGGACCTGGCGGAGCGGTCGCAGGAGATCCTGTGTGGTCTGAACTCAGCAGTCCTGATAGATGATCGTTTGTGACACCGGCCCGCTGGTAGCAGTTCTCAACAGGCCTGCTGCCGAGCACGGTCGACTCGAACGGGGCCTGAACCTGGGTCCGGCTAGGGTGAGCGCTGTGTCGAGTCGGGCGGTCCATTGGGTCGGCACGTAGCCGTCAGCCGCGGAGGATTGACTCGCAAATGGCCAGGCCCTCGCGGGCGCCGAGTGCCTCGGCGGCGCAGCAGTGCCGCAGCCAGGCGGCCACACCGTCCGGATCACCGGTGGCGTACCTGGCGGCAGTGTCGTGGTAGACCGCGTTGAGCTCCAGGTGGCCGACCTCCGGTACGGCCAGCGCCTTGGGATCCAGGCCCTCGCTGATCGCGGTCAGTCGGGCGGCGGCGCGGGCCACCACGCCGGTTCCGACCGCAAAGGGTCGCAACGCGAGCAGTTCGCCGTGCACCACCGCGGCCATGATCACCGCCGGTACCTCGGTGCGCACCGCGGCGGACCGGCCGGCGACTAGCCGGGCCAGCGCATCCAGCCGGGCCGAGGTCGCCGCGTCACCAGCCGGCCGGCCCAGCTCGTCATCCGGTTGCAGCCCGGCGGCAGCCAGCACGTGCAGCCGGGCTAGCACCTGCCGCGGCGCCCGCGGCCAGGTGCCAGCCAGCCGGCCCAGCTCAGCGCTGACCCGCAGCGCGCCCTGCAGCACCGGATCGGCCACGCTGCCGGCACGGACCGCGGCCAACGGATGATCGGCCCCGGCCAGCGCGGCCGAGGCGCGGGCGGCCCGCAGCGCGGACTCGGCGCTGACCCGGGCCGAAGACCGGCGCAGCACCCGGTGCCCGAGCAGCCGGTCGACCGCCTCCCGGGCCTGCCCGGCCGCCTCGCCCACCCCGGGCAGCACCAGCAGCGCGGCAAGCGAGTCAGCGGGCACGGTCCGCCAGCGTACGCCCGAAGACCCGACCCGCCGGTGCCGCTACAGCGCAACCATTAGGGTCGCTGGTAGCGAGGTGTACGAGACACAACCCAGCATTTCCCGGAGGAAAACCGTGTCCGGTCCCGACGTGACCCTGTCGAACCTGCTGTCCGAGGAACGCCGGTTCCCACCGCCGGCCGACCTGGCCGCCGACGCCAACGTCACGGCCGAGGCCTACCAGCACGCCGACGCCGACCGGCTGGCGTTCTGGGCAGCCCAGGCCGAGCGGCTGTCCTGGGCCAAGCCGTGGGACACGGTGCTGGACTGGTCCAACCCGCCATTCGCCAAGTGGTTCGTCGGCGGCGAACTCAACGTGGCGTACAACTGTGTAGACCGGCATGTCGAGGCCGGCAACGGCGACAAGGTCGCCTTCTTCTGGGAAGGCGAGCCGGGCGACAGCCGCACCATTACCTACGCCGACCTGCAACGCGAAGTCTGCCAGGCGGCTAACGCGCTGACCGACCTCGGCGTGGCCAAGGGTGACCGGGTGGCCATCTACCTGCCGATGATCCCGGAGACGGTGGTCGCGATGTTGGCCTGCGCCCGGCTCGGCGCGCCGCACACCGTGGTCTTCGGCGGCTTCTCCGCCGACGCACTGCGCAGCCGGATCAAGGACTGCGACGCCACCCTGGTGATCACCGCCGATGGCGGCTACCGGCGCGGCGCGGCCAGCGCGCTCAAGCCGGCAGTGGACAACGCGCTGGCTGGCTACGACGGCGTACGGCACGTGCTGGTGATCCGCCGCACCGGCCAGGACACAGCGTGGACCGACGGCCGGGACGTGTGGTGGCACGACGTGGTGGACGCCGCCTCCGACCAGCACGAGGCCCAGCCGCACGACGCCGAGCACCCGCTGTACGTGATGTACACCTCCGGCACGACCGCCAAGCCCAAGGGCATCCTGCACACCACCGGCGGCTACCTCACCCAGGTTGCCTACACCCACCATGCGGTCTTCGACGTCAAGCCGGACACCGACGTGTTCTGGACCGCGGCCGACATCGGCTGGGTCACCGGACACAGCTACATCGTGTACGGCCCGCTGGCCAACGGCGTGACATCAGTGCTGTACGAGGGCACCCCGGACACCCCGCACCGGGGCCGCTGGTGGGAGCTGATCGAGAAGTACAAGGTGAGCATCCTGTACTGCGCGCCGACCGCGATCCGTACCTTCATGAAGTGGGGCAGCGAGATCCCGGCCGACTTCGACCTGTCATCGCTGCGGCTGCTGGGCAGCGTGGGCGAGCCGATCAATCCCGAGGCCTGGGTGTGGTACCGCACCCACATCGGCTCCGAGCGCTGCCCGGTGATGGATACCTGGTGGCAGACCGAGACCGGCGGCCACATGCTCAGCCCACTGCCGGGAGTGACCACCCTCAAGCCGGGCTCGGCCCAGCGGCCGCTGCCCGGCATCTCGGCTGACGTCGTCGATGACACCGGTACGCCGGTGCCCAACGGCGGCGGCGGGTACCTCGTGCTGACCGAGCCCTGGCCGGGCATGCTGCGCACGATCTGGGGCGATGACCAGCGGTTCATCGACACGTACTGGTCCCGGTTTAAGGGCGTGTACTTCGCTGGCGACGGCGCGAAGAAGGACGATGACGGCGACATCTGGCTGCTCGGCCGGGTGGATGATGTGATGAACGTGTCCGGGCACCGGATCTCCACCACCGAGGTGGAATCAGCCCTGGTCTCCAACGTGAAGGTGGCCGAGGCGGCCGTGGTCGGGGCGACCGACCCGACCACCGGGCAGGCCATTGTCGCGTTCGTCATCCTGCGCGGCGCCGGCGTCGACCCGGACGACGCCGAGGCCGGCGAGGCGCTGGTCAAGGAGCTGCGCGACCACGTGGCCAGCCAGATCGGGCCGATCGCCAAGCCACGCCAGATCATGGTGGTGCCCGAGCTGCCGAAGACTCGGTCCGGCAAGATCATGCGCCGGCTGCTGCGAGACGTGGCCGAAAACCGGCAGCTCGGCGACGTGACCACGCTGACCGACTCCGCGGTGATGGACTTGATCAAGAAAAAGCTGCCCAGCGCACCCAGCGAGGACTGATCCGACCGACGATCCGGTGGGTGCCCGGTCGGCGCCGCCCACCCCAGATCCTCCGGTAGGACGAACCCGCCGGTTCCGATTGGACCGATGACCGCTCTGGGTGGACGATGATCCGCACCTGGTTTACGACCTCGGGAGGGTGTCGTGTCGAGTTACAGCGGCTCGTCGTCTAGCGCCAACCGGCAGCGCGAGGGAGAAGCATCGTTCGGTGAACTGGTCCGAGACGCCACCGAGAGCATCTCTACCTTGATCCGCTCGGAGATCGAGCTGGCCAAGGTGGAGGTCGCCGGCTCGGTGAAACGAGCCCTAATGAGCAGTGTGGTAATAGCCGTGGCCGCCGTGCTGCTGCTGTTGGCGTTGCCGTTCCTGTTCGTCGCGATCGCCGAGGGGCTGGTCACCGCCGGGCTGGTGCGCTGGCTGGCGTACCTGATCATCGCCGCGCTGTTCGTCCTGATCGCTGCCGTGATGGCTGCGGTCGGCCTCAGCAAGGTCAAGCGGATCGGCAAGCCGGAGCGGACGATTACCACTGTGAAGGAGACCGCACAGGTCCTGCGGCGAGCCAACGCGTGACCGTACCTGATACCAGCAGCGTGCTGGTCGAAGGTCCCTGGGTGCACCGCGAGATCAGTGCGAACGGGGTACGGCTGCACGTGGCCGAGGCCGGCACCGGCCCGCTGGTGCTGCTGCTGCATGGCTTTCCAGAGTTCTGGTGGGCTTGGCGGCACCAGTTGGTCGGGCTGGCCGAGGCTGGCTTCCGCGCGGTGGCGGCGGACCTGCGCGGTTACGGCGCCTCGGACAAGCCACCGCGCGGGTATGACGGGTACACCCTGGCCAGTGACATCGCCGGCTTGGTCCGGGCGCTGGGTGAGCGGGACGCGGTGCTGGTCGGGCACGACTGGGGGGGTCTGCTCGGCTGGGCCGCGGCCACCCTGCATCCCCGGGTGGTGCGCCGGCTCATGGTGCTCGGTACGCCCCACCCAATGCGGCTGCGGGCCGCAATGCTCTCCGACCCGCGCGGGCAGCTTCGAGCCAGCCGGTACGCGGCCAGCTTCCAGGTGCCTCGCTACGGCGAGGGACTGCTGACCCGGGCCGACAGTGACGCGGTGGCCCGGCTGATGTGGGAGTGGTCTGGACCGGCGTGGCGACGCAGCGCCGAACATGCAGCGGCGACTACCCGGTACGCCGAGGCCATGCGGATCCCGGCCACCGCCCACTGCGCGCTGGAGTACTACCGGTGGGCGGTGCGCTCGACGCCTCGCCCGGACGGGCTGCGCTACGCCAAGCTGATGCAGCAACCGGTCACCGCGGCCACCCTGCAACTGCACGGCGGGCTCGACTCCTGTCTGCTACCGCGCACCGCGCAGGGCTCCGGGCGGTACGTGGCGGCGGCGTACGAGTGGCGGCTGCTGGCCGACGTCGGCCACTTCCCGCACGAGGAGACACCAGAGCTGGTCACCGGCGAAATCGTCCGGTGGGCCAAGGAGAGCTGACCAGGCTCCTCCGTTTTTCGCGGTACGGCGTTTTGCTGTTCTTTCAAGGTTCGCTCACAATCAACACGATGCGCTTACGGCACCTATGCGAATGGTGACTCCTATCAAATTTCTGCCGCACCATTAATTATATTTCGGGACAGATCATGACACTACAGACATATGCCTACGGGTCACTACCATCTAAAATGATTTAGGCGCGTCTGCCACGATTGGGACTAATCTGCCAATCATTATTAGCTGGCTTACTGCAAGTGGCCCATGCGGAGCGAGGCGTCTTCAGTACGACTTGACGGGCTGCCCTGTTGCGGTAGTTTGGGGTCCCTGTCCAAAAGAGACAGACCAAGGGAAGGGAGCGATTATGCAGGCAACGCTGGGTAGGGGTCTGGTTGCTTCGGCGCAGGAGCAAGCTGCTGTGGCGGAGCTGATGGAGCCGTCGGAAAGCCTGGTGGCACGGCCGCCGCTCTACATGCCGCGCGCACTATTCGCAGCTCTGCTGCTTGGGCTGCTGCTCCTCCAGCCGGCAGACGAGCCGGCGGACGACGGCGAGTAGCAACATGTCTGTAGTCTCTGGGCCGTCCCGGGCGGTGTATGCGGCGGCGGTAGAGACGCTAGCTGAAGGTATCGTCCGCGCCCTAACCGGTGCGAACGATACCTTCCGGCTGGCCGATCAGCTTCCACCTGGGGATGACAAGGCGGGGCTGGCCGCGGTGCGGGTGCTTGGCCCGGATGCACTCGCGCCGTTCGTCCTTGCCGGCCATCGGTTCGATCCCGACGACGCTGAAGTAGTCGAGAGCAGTATCCATATGTTCCCGATGTCCGAATCAGGCCTGGGCTCCGACGAGAGCGGTACGCCGGACAGCGGGATCCCGGTACGGTACCTTCGAGACTGGGCCACCGGCCAAGTGCTGGCCCGACTAGGTGTGTCTGGTTTCGACCGTCCCTATCCAGCATGGGCTGTGTCGGGGGTCGGTCGTGACCTGGGCTGGGTCGGGTGGGCGGGGATGCTGGCGCAACTCTCCCCGCTGGCCTCGCCCCACCTGGAGTGCCCCATCCACCTCGACGCAGGGCGGTACCGGCAGGATACGGCGCGCGGCGTGACCCGTTCCCTGCTGCGCCGCGACTATCTCACCACCGCCCGGCTGGCCCGCTGGTTCGCCGCCGGTGGTGATCGACCGATGGATCCGCCATTCCGGCTGGAGCCTGTTTTGCGCCAGCTAGAACTCGTCGCTCCACCCGATCCGCGGCTGCTGTTGGAGGTTATGGTGACACGTTGCGGCTGGGGAGATCGATTCAGTGCCTGACACCTTGGATGAGTGGGCTGTCCCAGCGCATCAGTTGGCAGTACGCGGGTTGAGCTGGCTGCATGCGGCCCAGGAACACTTCGCGTTGCCACCCGATGTCTCATCTGACCGGCTCCACCCCAACGAGGACATGAAACCGCTGGGTGAGCTGGCGCTGGCTGGGTGCATCGTTGTCCGCGAGGGCTCAACGGGTAGCCACGAGGTGCAGATCGCCCGCTCACTGCTTGAGTTCGCCTGGCAACAACTACGCGGCGGCGAAGTGATCTACGAGCTGCAGCGTGACCAACCAATCGACGCCTATCCGATGGAAACCTATGCGTGGTTCTTTCGGTCTGGCTACCGGCATGAGCGGCTGGATGAGCTGCTGGCACACCTTTCTACCCTGCGCGCGGCCAGAGTGCCGGAGATAGTTCCCAACCGGGTACTCGCGGTGGTTAACGCCGAACGTCAGGTTGGCCTCCCGCTGCGTGAGGATCTGTCTGAGCTAACCGCCCGGACCTGGCTGGGCGGTACCCCCGAACCGTGGGCCATTGATTTCTTCACCCTGTACGCGGTGACCCACACGGTCTTCCACCTCACCGACTGGGGTGCCCATCCAGAGGAATTGCCGGATTACCTGCAGACCTACCTGCGCGCCTGGCTACCGGTCTGGGTGGAGGTCTATCTCGAAGCTGGGCACTGGGACCTGCTTGGCGAGCTGCTGATCGTCGACTTGTGTCTGACCGAGCCGGGCTACCACCCAGATGCCTGGGCGGCGCTGGCCCGCGCCCAGCAGCCGGACGGCCTGCTGCCCGCCGGGCCGGGACGAGTACCGCAGGAAATCGCCAAGGCGTTCCGCAACCACTACCACCCCACGGTGATCGCCACGATCTCCGGCACCCTGGCCCTCTCCCACCGGCTTGCCGCCCAGGCAACCCGGTGACCCACCTGCTCAACCGGCTGGACGTACCGCTGCGCAGTATCGCCACGGCTAACCGCGCGCCCGCCGCGGTGCTGGCAGCCGTGGCGGGCGGCGAGCAGGCGGTGGCTTGTCAGGGCGACGCCACCCTAAACGCCCATACCCTTTTCGAACTCGGCTCGGTGACCAAGACGTTCACCGGACTGCTGCTGGCCGACATGGTGAGCCGGGGCGAGGTCGGCTACGACGATCCGATCACCGACTATCTGCCGCCCGAGGCTGTGCCGCGACGTACCCTCCAGACGCCGATCACCTTGGCGCAGCTTGCTACCCACACCGCCGGGCTCCACCGGGTGCCGGCCAACCTCTACCCGCGTGCCGTGCGGGCCTGGTGGACCAACCCGTACGCCGGGTACCACTTCGACCACCTCTACCGGGCCACCGCCCGGATCCGGCCGTCGCGCCCGCCTGGCACGCGAGTGCACTACTCCAACTTCGGGGTAGGTCTGCTAGGCCAGCTCCTGGCCAACGCCGTCGGCCGGGACTACCGGGACCTGGTCATCGATCGGGTCTGCCGCCCGCTGGGCATGATCGACAGCCGTACCGTACCGGCTGCCACCTGCGCTCCCGGACACCGTCGCGGCCGGCCGGTCGTACCGTGGGAAATGGACGCGCTGGCCCCCGCCGGCACGCTGCGTTCCAGCGGTGCCGATCTGGTGCGCTACCTGGCGGCTCAACTGCACCCGGACGACACCGTGCTCGCCGAAGCCCTACGCGCAGCCCAGCAGCCCCGGGTCAAAGCCAAGAAGCGGGACAGCGTTTGCCTGGTGTGGAACCATCGCAGCTCCCGCCACGGGGACCTGCTGTTCCACGGCGGAGCGACCCGCGGCTTCACCAGCTTCATCGGGTTCTGCCCGCAGGCCGGCATCGGTGTCGCCGCGCTGGCGAACAACTCCCCGACCGTACGGCACAACCTGATACCGATCGCGTACGCCTTCCTGAAGGAACTCGCGGCCACGCCGGTTGACCAGACCGGTGCGGGAAGCCCCTAGAGGAAACCACTTCCGGTGGTCGCCCGCCCTCCTGCGGGCGGCCAGCCGAGCGGACATGCTCCCCGCGCCGGCCGATCTAGTCAGGCAACGACCGGCCACCCCTGGCGCTTCCAGCCCGCGGGCGGTCGGTCGCGCCTTCGCACACTCCGCCTACGCCGGTGCTCGCGGGCGGGGGCTTACGGCGCATACCTGCGCCAGCCCGAGATAGCCGCACAGCACCGCCGGGCGGTGACAACTGCACCCATCCTCGCCGTCGTCGTGGTGCACCGCGGCGATCACCGCCATCCCCAGCCGCAGCGCACTGACGTCGGCGCCGCACATGCAGTACGGGCTGAACGGCTCCAGACCGCAGCCGCAGCGGTACTCACCAGCCAGGAACTCGACGCTGGCCTGGGACTCCGCGGCCTCCATGCGCTCGCCGAGGCTGACCGGATGGTGTCATCCGGGTGGCGTAGCAACGCCAGGCTGCGGACGTACACAGAATGTGCCGACCCGTGCCGGTGCCTCCTTCCCCCTGCTCGTCGGGCGCGAATCGGGGTACGGAAGGGAAATTTACTCACCGTAGCTGGCAGCGGACTTTTGACACAGAAAGTGACCTGCAGCGCATCAGCCAGCGCCGTGATATCGCTGCGCCGATCCAGCGGATGCACACCCCGCTCCACCTTAGAAAGCCACGACTCACTATGCCCGGCCAACCCGGCCAGCATCTTCAAGGTCATGCCCCGACGCCGCCGAGCAGCCCGCACCGCCGCCCCGATACCCTCATCCGTCACGGCGCACCACATCTCCCGTCACAGGCCCCGCGCGTGGCGTCCACGCCCAAGCTACGGCGTCCAGGTCACAGTACGGCGCCCAGTCACAGTACGGCGTCCAGGTCAACGTGCGCCTCGGGGTGCTCCGCCCACCAGCGCTGGTAGGTCTCGCTGCGGTGCACCAAGCTCAAGTACGCTTCCGCCGCGCACCGGTAGGCCACGTCTACCTGCCCAGCGAGCTGACTTTCCGGGTTCCAGACCAACATCTGGTGGCTGAGGATGGGGCTGCCGACCAGCGGGCGTACGGTCACCCCATCGCCCTGCCGGGAAGCCGGATGGGCCAGGGTGACCGCACCGGCCCGGACCAGCTCGCGGGCAGTGGACGCCTCGATCGCATGGTGCCGGATCCGCGGTGAGTAGCCAGCCACCGCGCAGGCGCGTTGCAGGGCAAGCTGCTCACCGCTCTCGCTGGGCGGATCCACCGCCCAGTCCAGCTCGGCCAGGACCGCCAGCGGCACCGCGTCCAGCTCGCCGAGCAGGTGTCCTTCCGGCAGCGCCACGAACGACGGTTCGACGACCAGCAGCCGGGCCAGCAAGTGTTTGGGTACCCGCAGCGGCAGGTCCCGGTAACTGCCCACGATCGCGAAGTCCACCTGGCCGGTCTCCAGCAGCTTGAACAGCGCTCGGTTGGTGGACTCCACCTCGGTGCCTACTTCGGGCAGGTGCAACGCCTCCCGCAGCCGGGCCGCAAACAGCGGCACCAGCGGACCTGACCCGCCGGCCGCCCGGACCGGGCCACCGGAACGCCGCGGGTTGACCCGTTCGGTCACCCCGTCCATCAGGTGGGTCATGTCGGCCAGTACGATCCGGGCGCTGTCTACCACGAAATAACCCAGGTCGGTGGGCCGGACGCCCTCGCGGGTACGTTCGAACAATCGGCCGCCGAGCTGCCGCTCGATGCGCTGGAGCTGGGCGGTGAGGGCCGGCTGAGAGACGCCGAGCTGGGCGGCAGCCCGTGACAGGCTGCCAGCATCAACGACGGTACAGATCACGCGAATGTGGCGGAGTTCGAGTTCGGGCACACGCGGATGTTATGGCGGGGTAGCTAACCTGTGGCGACCGCCACCCGGGTCAATAGCTCGCTGCGTCGAGGCACACCACCGGATCAGTCAACCAGGCCGGTCGGCGGATCAGTCGCAACCGCCGGTATTGACCTGTTGCGTCGCCTCCGAGCCAGCCCGCGCGTCGGCAACCACTTGATCGGCGGTCAGCGCGAAGCCAGTGTCGGGGTCGTCCACAGCGGCTGCGAAGATCACCCCGTACACGCTTCCGTCGGGGGCCAGCAGCGGACCGCCGGAGTTCCCGCTACGTACCGTGCCACGAATCGCGTACGCCTGGCGTATCACCGTCCTGGTGGAGTAGATGTTTGGCCCCCGGATCCGCTGAACATCCCGGATCCGGGCCGCTCCGGCGTAAAACGGTCCATCCTCGGGGTATCCGGTGATAATCGCGTCCTGCCGTGACTCGGCCAGCGTGCTGGCGAACTGCAGCGGCCGGGCGGATAGCCCTGGCACCTGCAGCACCGCGATATCAGTGTTTGGGTCATACAACACGACGGTGGCCCCCAGTTGGCCGCCCTGGGTCTGCACCACTGGGTGACCGACCCCAGCGACCACATGCGCGTTGGTCAGCACCCGCTGCGGCGCGTAGACGAACCCGGAACCCTCGATCCGCCGGTTGCAGGAGAACGCCACCCCGACGACCTTCACCACCGACAGCCGGTCGGCACGTACCGCCGCACTGCTCAGCAGCCGCGGGTCGGGCGCCGGCACGTCCGGCACCCTGGTCGGCACCAGCGGTCCGAACACCTCCGGGAAGCCACCGCGCTGCAGCGTCTCCCGCAACGACTGGTACAGGTCGCGTACCGGGCCCGGCACCGCACCATCCACCGCGTGGATGATCTCCGAGCGGCGGACTGCCTTCGACAGCCCCGGCAACGGCGCCGAGGCCAGCGGGGTGGCCACCATCCAGGCCACCAGCAGCACGGCCAGCGCGGAGATCGCGGCGCCGCCAGCGGAGTCGGCCACCCAGGCCGGCCGCCAAGTCATCCGCTGCCGCACCAGATGACCCAGGTACACCGTTAGGATCTGGCCAACCATCGCGCACAGCACCACTACCGCCACCGCCAGCACCGCTTGACCGTCGCCAGTGGTCAGGTGGGTGGCAACCGGCGAGGCCACCTGCAGACCAAGCGCAGCACCGCCGAGGAAGCCGATGAAGGACATCGCCGAGACGACAAACCCCTGCCGGTAGCCGTTGATCGCGAACAGCAGCGCGAGCAACACGATGATCAAGTCGATCACGCTGAACACCGGCCTACCTTGTCACAATCAGGGTGCCGGTCTGGCCTAGGTTCTCGTGGATCGTGCAGACGAAGACGTACCGGCCGGGGGTACGCACCGTAAAGGCGACCGACTGCTGGCCCCCGCTGGCCAGGGTCGGCACGGCGACCCGCCGGCCGGCGTCGAAGAGGTTGTTAAAGGTCAGGTTGTGGGGCGTCCCGCCGATGATCACCAGGGTGATCCGGACCTTGCCGGTATGAACCCTGATGGTGGCCGGGACGAACCGGTACTGGGGGGTGGCGTCCACTTCTACCGATTGCACGCCGCCCGGTCCTGGAGTGACCGTCACGTCGCCCTGCTGTGGTGTGGTGACCTGCGGCGACTGGCTGTTCTGGCAGGCTGCTAGCAGTAGGCAACCAGCAGCGAGGCCACCCGCTGCGGCTCGGCGCCCGTTCATCCGGAATGCCACTAGCCGACCGTACCGGGCGACGGAGGTGGGGCGTTCAGCGGTGTACGGTCGCCGACCGGCAGACCGGGTACCGGCAGCTCGCGGATCTGGGAGGTGTCCCAGGGCAGCGCCCAGCCGGCAAGCTGCAGCACCTTGTCCAGCAGGCCAGCGGTGAACCCCCAGACCAGCAGGCCGCGGACCCCGAAGGCCGGCCCGACGTATCCGGAGGGATGACCGACCCGGAACCGGTGGGCCGGGTCGGCCAGCTCAGCGACCGGCACCCGCTCCACCGCAGCTACCTCGGCCACGTCCACCGGGGCGACCACACTCGGGGTGTGCCACCAGGCCAGCACCGGGGTCACATCGAAGCCGCTGACCGGGATGTGCAGCGCGGGCAGCTCGGCGAACACCCGCACGCCGGCCGGGTCCAGGCCAACCTCCTCCACCGCCTCACGCAGCGCAGTATCGGCTGGTCCGGCATCGCCGGGGTCCGCCGCGCCACCCGGGAACGCCGGCTGGCCAGCGTGGCTGGTCAGCGTGGCGGCCCGCTGGATCAGCAGCACGTCCGGGCCGTACGGTCCCTCGCCGAGCAGGATCAGCACCGCGGACGGTCGACCGCCACCGCCCTCCGGCGGCAGATACCGGGCCAGCTCGTCGGGGCGGACCCGGCCTGCTGCGTTGACCAGCCGCCGCAGCCAGCGCGGGTAGCCATCGTCATGATCGAGCGCCGGGTCAGCCATCTGGGCGCACCCCCAGATACCGCTGAACCGCCGCGACCAGGGCGGCGGACTCGATGGGGCCGACCTGGACGGTCGCGACCGTGCCATCGGCGCGGACCAGCAGGGTGAACGGTAGGCCGGCGATGCCGCAGGCGACTCGCAGCCTGCCGGCCTGATCGTACAGGCTGGCAAAATGCAGCCCGCTGGCTGCTGCGAAGGTCAGCGGGTCGTCCATTGACGGCTCTGCGGAGTCCACGCCCAGCACTCGCAGCCGGCCGGCGGTTGCATCAGCAAGCTGCTGGAAGTACGGCAACTCTCGCTGGCAGGGCTGGCACCAACTTGCCCAGCCGGTAAGCACCATGGGAGTACCGGTCAACGCGGTCAGCCGGACATCCGGACCACCGGACAGGCAGGGCAACACCAGGTCGGGCAGGGTGTCAGCGCCGGGCCGGCCGGCAGAGCTGGGGCCGGCAGAGCTGGGGCCGGCAGGACCGGTCGGGCATGGAGCGAGCCGCGCCTTAGCCCGCTCGGCGGCCAGCGTGCTGGCCGAGCCGCTGCCGGCACTCGTGCTGAGCTGGCTCGGCTGGCCGGCGGGTGCGGCGCAGCCAGCCAGCACCCCGAGCAGCACCGCCGCCGCCGCTGCCACTACGGGGACACGCCGGATCATCCGCCCGAAGGGCCCTTCTTGACCAGTAAAGCGGCCAGCGCGGGGTCGATGGGACCCTCACCGTAGGACGGGCAGTCGCGGGCCAGCGGGCAGGCGCCGCAGGCCGGCTTGCGCGCGTGGCAGATCCGCCGGCCGTGCCAGATCACCCGGTGCGACAGGATCGTCCACTCTTGCTTCGGGATCAGCTCGCCGACCGCGTACTCGATCTTGACCGGGTCGGTCTCGTCGGTCCACTGCCAACGCCGGACTAGCCGCTGGAAGTGGGTGTCCACGGTGATGCCGGGTACTCCGAAGGCGTTGCCGAGGATGACGTTCGCGGTCTTGCGGCCGATGCCCGGCAGGGTGACCAGGTCCGCCAGCCGGGCCGGCAGCTCCCCGTCGTACCGGTCGAGCAGCGCTTGGCCGAGCCCGATCAACGAGTTGGCCTTGTTCCGGAAGAAACCAGTCGGCCGCAGCAGGCTCTCCAGCTCGGCCCGGTCGGCACCAGCGTAGTCGGCTGCGGTGCGGTACTTGGCGAACAGCGTCGGGGTGACCTCGTTGACCCCCCGATCGGTGGTCTGCGCGGACAAGATGGTCGCCACCGCCAGCTCCAGCGGGTTGCTGAAGTCAAGCTCGCAGTGCGCGTCCGGGTAGGTCTCGGCGAGGGTGCGGTTGATCCGGCGCGCCCGTCGGGTACGGCCGAGCGGGGTTTCTGCCGCAAACCGGCGGGCAGTGCTGACCACGCCGGCCAGCCTACGCCGCGCCCCCAGCGGCATCGATCCCGGACACGACTTCGGTTGCGTCAGCCCAGCGTCCCTCGCGATGATCTCCCAATCGCCATGGCCGCCGGTCGCCGCTCTGCGCGCGGTCAACCGGTCCGGTCCCGGGCCTGCCCAGCGCGACCACGCAACGACTTAATCAACTTGCGGAGAGCCAGTACGACTCTGATGGCCGCGCGATCACGGGAACGAGGACGAGGCGGCCGGTTTCGTGCAACTCCAGCGCTCGCTTCATCTCGACGCCGGTGCAGTAGGCGGAGCTTAGAAACGACGAGCTAACGATGAGTAACACAAGGTCAGAGTTCTCAATCGCTTCATCGATCACCTGCGCCCAGTCCTCACCGGGGCTAATACGCCGGTCGTGCCAATCCCGGACAAGACCTTCCAGGCGGAGCCCTGCCATCGCCTCCAGCAGTTGCCGGGCATACCGCTCGTCCTCGTGCGCGTACTGTAGCTCGGGTGCGAACAGCGACGCTGGGGATGCGCACATGCTGGCCGACATGGTGCGCACCGACCGCCACCAGTTGCGCGTGGCTGCTGGTGATAGTGAGCAGGCCCAGGCCGGTCAAGGTGGTGCCGCGGGCGCAATCAGACGCTGATCCATCACCTGCTGCGGCTGCGTACCGCGTTGCGTGAGTTCTTCCCTGCCGCGTTGGAGGCCTTCGAGGAGTTGACCGTGCCCGATGCGCTTCAACTGCTCGCCAAGGCACCGGACCCGGCCAGCGCGGCCCAGTTGTCGCGGGCGCAGATCACCGGCGCGCTCACGCGGGCCTGCCGCCGCACGGTGGAGGACCGTACCGCCTGGGCATACCACAACCAAGATCAACAAACTACTACTTGACAAACAAAGTCATGGGGCGTCTGTCCACCCACAATGAACAACACAAGGCAAGGAGAGCACTCACTCCCGCCACCTTCAACATATAGCGCACCGGGGGGCTTGTGGCAAGACCCGGGTCGTGCCACAGAATCTCCGGCAGAAGTCCAGTACTTGGGGAAATGGGAGTCGCGACGTTCGTGTGTTGTTGTCGACGTATGGGACGCGGGGGCGTCGAACCGCCGGTGGGACTCTCGGTGCGGTTGGGCACTCGGCGCGGAGGTGCGGGGGTGCGCGCCGCCGGACTGCGCGGAGCAACTGGCCGAAATTCCATCTCGTTGAATGGGGTTTTTCATGATTGACGTGATCGTTGCCGGCGGCGGACCGACCGGCTTGATGCTGGCCAGCGAGTTGCGGCTGCACGGCGTGCACACGCTCGTGCTGGAGAAGGAGGTGGAGCCGACCGGGTATGTCCGCGCGCTCGGCCTGCACGTGCGCAGCATCGAGGTGATGGACCAGCGCGGTCTGCTGGAGCGGTTCCTCGCGCACGGCCAGCAGTACGCGTTCGGCGGTTTCTTCGCCGGCATCAACAAGCCCTCGCCGGACCGGCTGGACACCACGCATCCCTACGTCCTCGGCATCCCGCAGACCACCACCGATCGCCTGCTAGCCGAGCGCGCCACCGAGCTCGGCACCGAGATTCGGCGCGGCTGCGAACTGGTCGGGCTGAGCCAGGACGACCACGGGGTAACCGCTGAGCTGGCCGACGGCGCACTGCTGCGCTCGCGCTACCTCGCCGGCTGCGACGGCGGCCGCAGCACGGTGCGGAAGCTGCTCGGCGTCGGCTTCCCCGGCGAGCCCACCAGGGTCGAGACGCTGCTGGGCGAGATGGAGGTGGCCGTGCCACCGGAGACACTGGCCGCCGTGGTGGCCGAAGTCCGCAAGACCCACAAGCGGTTCGGCGCCATACCCTTCGGGGACGGGGTGTACCGCGTCGTCGTGCCCGCTGAGTGGGTGGCCGAGGACCGCTCGGTCCCGCCGACCCTCGAGGAGTTCAAGCAACAGCTGCGGGCGTTCGCCGGCACCGACTTCGGCGTGCACTCACCGCGCTGGCTCTCCCGCTTCGGCGACGCCACCCGGCTGGCCGAGCGCTACCGGACCGGCCGGGTGCTGCTGGCCGGCGACGCGGCGCACATCCACCCGCCGATGGGCGGGCAGGGCCTCAACCTCGGCATCCAGGACGCGTTCAACCTCGGCTGGAAACTGGCCGCCGAGGTCGGCGGCTGGGCACCGGAGGGGCTGCTGGACAGCTACCACACCGAACGGCACCCGGTAGCCGCCGACGTGCTGAGCAACACCCGCGCGCAGGGCGAGCTGCTGTCCTCTGAGCCCGGTCCCCAGGCGGTGCGCCAGCTGGTGTCGGAACTGATGGACTTCGAGGAGGTGAACCGGTACCTGATCGAGAAGATCACCGCGATCGGGGTCCGCTACGACTTCGGCGAGGGGCATGAACTGCTCGGCCGGCACATGCGGGACGTGGGGCTGAAGCGGGGGCGCCTGTACGAGCTGATGCACGGCGGCCGCGGACTGCTGCTCGACCAGACCGGCCGGCTCTCGATGGCAGGCTGGACAGATCGGGTCGACCACGTCGTCGACGTCAGCGAGGAACTGGACGTGCCCGCCGTGCTGCTGCGGCCGGACGGCCACGTAGCGTGGGCCGGTGAAGACCAGCAGGACCTGCTCAGCCAGCTGCCCAAGTGGTTCGGCGCTGCCGTCGGCTGAGCGCGCAGTGACGACTCGACAGGATCGGACCTATCTTCGGCCGAGTTTGGCGCGGTCAACCGGTCCGGTCCCGGGCCTGCCCAGCGCGACCACGCAACGACTTAATCAACTTGCGGAGAGCCAGTACGACGTCGAGGTAGGCCGCGTCGGCGTTCGGGTGGGTGCTGATCGGCTTGCCGTCGGTGGGCAGGCTTTGGAACCTACCCAGCAACGACCGCCAATCTGATGGCCGCGCGATCACGGGAACGAGGACGAGGCGGCCGGTTTCGTGCAACTCCAGCGCTCGCTTCATCTCGACGCCGGTGCAGTAGGCGGAGCTTAGAAACGACGAGCTAACGATGAGTAACACAAGGTCAGAGTTCTCAATCGCTTCATCGATCACCTGCGCCCAGTCCTCACCGGGGCTAATACGCCGGTCGTGCCAATCCCGGACAAGACCTTCCAGGCGGAGCCCTGCCATCGCCTCCAGCAGTTGCCGGGCATACCGCTCGTCCTCGTGCGCGTAGGAGACGAACGCGGTCACCGGAGATCGCTCACGGCGGTTCTCGTCGTAGGCGTCAGCGCGCTTGACGGCATTCACCTGCAGGTCCCGGCCGAGTGCACCGACATCGGCGGCGGGCTGCGCCGCTCGCGCTTCGGTCAGCTTGGCCTCGATGCTGGCGCGTTCCTGCTCCAGTTCGAGCAGCCGGCTGGCGGTGCCGTACATGTGCGCCGGCCGAGGTGCTGGGCTGCTTTGGTCAGTGTGGGGAGTCCCGACCACCTGATCATGGTGGGTGGCGGCCATTGCCCGCCGGGCCAGCCCCTCGAGGATGTATGTGCCGTCGCGAAACGCACTACCGGACATCAGGAACAGCTCGACCTGTACGGGGGTTGCGCTGTTTTCCAGCCAGGACCAGATGGTGTTGATCATCTCGGCCAAGGCAACCCGCGCCGGAACCCGCACGGCCCCGGTGCCCAGCGCCGGGAAGGCGATCGAGGACACCCCAGCGAGCCAAGCAAGGACAAGCACTTCTGGGTCGCTGCCGAGATTGGGTCGCGCTGACCGCGGCCCCTGCCATGCTCGTCCGGGGGAGGTCCGATGGTGACCACGTGAAAGACATAGCGTGCGGGCAAGGCACCAGCGGTGGTAACGACGACGTCACCACGTCGGCGGGGGACGCTCTTGGCGGCGTCCAGCGCCAAGGCGCTGCCGGCGCGGCTGCCAATTGCGGCAGAGACGCCGCCACCCATGCTGAGCATGTAGTCATCGGAGCTGACGAGCACCTCTGCCGCCGATGACAGAAGGCTGCCGAACTGCACCGACAAACTCGACGAGCCCACCAAGCACACCTGTCGCTGGTCCTTGGGCAGCCGTTCCGGCTCGGCTAGTTCGTTGTCGTTCAATGCCAGCAGGAGCACGGCGATGAGGTGGTCGGGGCTGGTGGGCTTCGCGCGGATCACTCCGGCGGCATCCAAGCGCTGCCGGAATTCCGCTTGACGCTGCCCGCGGGGCTCGTCGGTGAAAAAGGACCTCGGCAGCGCAATCGTGGGCTCGTCGTGGATCGGGAACACCAAACGGAGCAGGCCAGCTGCGGTGGCGGTGTCGTACTCCAACTCGACGTAGGAACAGGCCGGGTCGTCGCGGACCGGGCTGCCGTAGCGGAACCCGACCAAGCCGACGTAGATCTCGCAGCTTGTCACCTGCTCGCGGCAGGCGTGGGCGGATGGCGCGTCAGCGGCGGTGAAGGTGGCCAGGTGGACGGGTACGTGTCCGGCGCGGGTAATAGCCTCGAGAGCTGCTGCTACCCAGGTCCGGCCGGCGCTGGGGTAGCGGGCCAGCTCGGAGGTGTAGCTGAGGAACACTCGTCGACTGCGTCCCGGCATAACCCAGACATTAGCCGGCACCCTCCACCAGTACGGTGTGTGCCGTCCCATCGCGGCGGCCGGCACGGCATGATCAGCGTTAACTCGGTCGGCAGGGCGCAGGAGGCAGGCGGTGGGCCAGGCAAGCAACCCGACCCGCGGTACCGGGATGGCGGAGTGGGGGTGGCAGCAGCAGAGTATTTGGTCCCGTACCGCGGATGCACTGAAGGCGAGACTAACCCGTTGGCGACGGGTCGCCTTCGGGCTGACGGCAGCCGGCGCGGTGCTGGCCACCGCCGCCACCCAGGTGACGCAAATCAGCCAGCCGGGCGGCCGGGTGCTGGCGGCACTGGCCGCGGTCTGCGTCGGACTGCTGCCGCTGGTGCTTAAGCAGGTGGGCGCAGACCGGCTGGCCGCCTGGACCAGGGCGCGGGCGGTGTCCGAGGCGATCAAGGCCGAGGTGTACGCCTTCCTGGCCGGTGCCGGCGGCTACCGCCACGGCGACCCGGCGGCCACCTTGCGAGAACGCGTCGAGGCGGTGGTGGCCGACGCCGACGACCTATCCGCCTACACGCTCGGCGTTGCACCAGCGGCTCGCCAACTACCGGCCGTACACGACGTCGACTCCTACCTCACGCTGCGGGTGATCGACCAAATTGAGGGCTACTACCGCCCCGCCGGGCTGCGGATCCGCGGCCAGCTTCGCCTGCTGCGCGGCGTGGCGGCCGGGCTAGCGGTGGTTGGGGTCCTGCTGGCGGCTGCCGCAGCCACGTATGGATCGGCCGGAGCAGCGACGTGGGTGCCGACGATCACCACGCTGACCGCTGCCGTGAGCACGCACGCAGCCGCTAACCGATACGACTACCTGCTACTGGAGTACACCCGTACCGCCGCCCAGCTCGACCGGCTACGCCAAATGTGGGTCGCGACTCCCGAGGTCTGGGCCGACCCAGCCGCCCAGGACCGGCTGGTCACCGACTGCGAGCAGGTTATCTCCATCCAAAACGACGCCTGGATGGCCAAACACAGCAGCCTGGTCAGCGAGGACGGCTGACGCATCGCGGGGACTCCCGCCACCGCCGGCCCAGCAGGACGCCGCCGGGTTGCCGTTCGATAGCGACTGCGAGCCGGCCCGGCGAGCCGGGTAGCGACCAGCGGGGCGGATGGGCCACCATGGTGCCCGCCATGATTGGACTCTTGGTCGTGTTCTTTCCGCTGCTACTGATGGCATTCATGTTGCTGATGGAGCGGGTGGAGGCGCCGCTGCGTCAGGCGGCGGTGGAAACCCAGGTCGAGGAGTTCCTCGAGACTGCGCGCCCGGATGAGGTCGACGCCTTCGTCCGGGAGGGGTTCACCAGCGCGCTGGAACGATGGCGGCACCGGCGGCAGCGGCTGGCCAGGATGCTGCCAATCCCGACCCGGATCAATGGGACGAAGCGGCCGTAGCAGCAAGAAACATGATCAAATCAGTTTCGGCCGGACCGATGCCTGGCTGCCGCCGGGAGCCGCTCCATATCGCGTGGCACAGAGCCTAGACTGCGCGGCACTATGAGCGTGGTCACATGGTCACGGCGTGCGCGGGAGGCAAACGTGGACAAGGTGCTCGCCAAGGCTGGCCTGTTCCAGGACGTAGAACCGGAGGCCGCCGAGGCGCTGGCGGCGCAGTTCGACTACGTCGATGTCCCGCGCGGCCAGGTGGTCTTCCACGAGGGCGAGCCCGGCGACAGCCTGTATATCGTGCTATCCGGCAAGGTGAAGCTGGGCCGCAAGTCGGTCGACGGCCGGGAGAACCTGGTGGCCCTGATGGGGCCGTCGGACCAGTTCGGCGAGCTGTCCATGTTCGACCCCGGCCCGCGCACCACTACCGCGGTGGCGGTGGTCGACTCACGGCTAGCCCGGATGCCCAAGGCTGCGCTGCGGCAGTGGATCACTAACCGGCCGGACATCGCCGAAAAGCTGCTGCGGGTGCTGGCTCGCCGGCTGCGCCGGACTAACAACATGCTGGCCGATCTGATCTTCACCGACGTGCCCGGCCGGGTGGCCAAGCAACTGCTGCAGCTCGCCTCCCAGTTCGGCTCGGTAGACAGCGGCTACCTGCGGGTCACTCACGACCTCACCCAGGAAGAGTTGGCCCAGCTTGTCGGCGCCTCCCGGGAGACGGTGAACAAAGCGCTGGCCGACTTCGCCTCGCGTGGCTGGCTGCGGCTGGAGGGCAAGGGCGTGGTGATCCTGGATCGCGAGCGGCTGGCCCGCCGGGCCCGGGTCTAGCACTGGACGCATCGGGCACCCGGCACCTATCGGAGCGGCGGTTTGTCGGTCCGCAACGGTCGCACCCTCGTGGTGACCGACCACGGCCGGGCAATCGCGCGGGTCGTACCGGTTGATGGGCCGACAGCCCTGGAGCGGCTGATCGCGGACGGACGGGTGCAGCCGGCGACCACGCGCAAGCGGTCGACGCCGAGGCCGTCCCGGCGGCTGGGACGGTCAGCGACCTAGTCGCCGAGCAACGCCAGTGATCGGGTACCTGGACACTTCGGCCTTCGTGCCACTGCTGGCCGCCGAACCAGGGAGCGCCTTCTGCCGGCGGTTCTGGGACGACTGCGATGATGTCGTCACCAATCGCTTGCTGTACGTCGAAGCTGCGGCGGCGTTGGCCTGCGGCGAGCGGACGGGGCGCCTGACCGGGCGGGCCCATCGTGCGGCAGCGGCACTGTTGGATCGACTGTGGGGCGAACTCGCGGTATTGGAGGCCAATGACGCGGTGGTCAACCGGGCCGCCATGCTCGCCCACCGGTTCGCATTGCGCGGCTACGACGCGGTGCCGGGGCAGGTCTAGCCCGACCGCAAGTACTCAAGCTGGGCTTGGACCGACAGCTCGGCCGCCCACCACAGCGCCGGGTCCACCTCGGCGTACACGTGCCGGACGATTTGCCCGGCCGACGCCGCCGGGCCGAGCAAGTCCAGCGCAGCTCGGATCTGGTCCAGCCGCTGCTCGCGGTGCCGCAGGTAGTGCTCGGCGGCCGTACCGGCATCGGGCAGCTCCGGGCCGTGGCCGGGCAGCACGGTACGCGGCCCCAGCTCGCGCAGCCGGCGCAGCGAGGCCAGGTAGTCGGCCAGCCGGCCGTCCGGGTGTGCTACCACGGTCGTGCCGCGGCCGAGGATGGTGTCGCCGGTGAGCACTGCCGCGCCAACCGCGAAGCACAGCGAGTCGGCGGAGTGGCCGGGGGTGGCCAGCACCCGCACCGACACCCCGGCTGCGGCCACCACGTCGCCGTCGGTCAGCCCCTCGCCGCCGAGCCGGTGGGTCGGGTCCAGGGCCTGTACGGCAGCGCCGGTCAGCTCATGCAGCCGGCGCGCTCCGGCCGAGTGGTCGGCGTGTCCGTGGGTGAGCAGGATGCGGGCCACCGGTCCGGCCGCGGCCACCGCGGCCAAGTGCGCCGGGTCGTCCGGGCCCGGGTCGATCACGATCGCGGCCGGTTCGCCCGGGGCGCGCAGCAGCCAGGTATTGGTGCCGTCCAGGGTCATCGGCGAGGGGTTGCGGGCCAGCAGCACCGCGGCGTTCGAGGTGACCGGCCGCAGCACGCCGTACGCCGGGTGCGCCGGCCCGCCGGTCCCTGTCATTTCTCCGGTCATTGCCCCCGCTTTGCCCCCGTCATAGCTTCAGCCGACTGCCGTCCGGCAGCACGACCCACGGCCCGCCAGCGCCCTCGGCGAGGGTCGGCAGCACCGGCTCGACCGGCCGTGGCGGCGCGCCGGCCAGCACGCTGTCCACTGTGGAGTGTCCGAGCAGGTCGGCCAGGGTGCGCCGGGTAGGCGGCAGCATTGGCCGGCGGCCCAACTCGAACTCGGCCAACGCGTCCGCTGGCCGTACCCAGCTCGCCTCGTCGGCCTCGCCGGACACATCCTGCGCGTGCTGCCCGGTCGGCAGCGCGGCTACGAAGAACCGGGTGTCGTACCGGCGCGGCTCGAACTCCGGCGTGATCCAGTGCGCCCACGGCCGCAGCATGTCGGCGCGTACCGCCAGGTCGCGCGCGGCCAGCAGCTCGGCCAGCGAGACTTCCCGGGCCAGCAACGCCCGGCGGGCCGCCTCCCACTCAGCGCTCGCCGGGCCGGCGGTGTTCACCGGGGCCGATCCGGGCTCAGCCGGCCCGGCCAGCAGCACGCTGGCCTCCTCGAAGGTCTCCCGCACCGCCGCACACACCAGCGCCCGGGCCAACTGCTCGCTGGCGCCGAACGCGGTGGCCCACCACGCCGGGCTGGGCCCGACCCAGGCCAGCTCAATCTCGGTGTCCCGGCGGTCCACCGAACCGCCCGGATAGGCCGTCATCCCGCCGAATGGCATGCCACGCACTCGGCGTAGCACGTACACCTCGACACCGGCCGGCCCGTCCCGCAGCAACATGACGGTCGCCGCATCCCGCAACGTAGGAGCGGGCTCGTCGGCGGCGCGCGGCAGATATGTGCTCACAACGGCTGTACCTCAACGACGAACTCGATCTCGACCGGCGCGTTGAGTGGCAACTCGGACACCCCAACCGCAGAGCGGGCGTGCCTGTGGTGCTCGCCGAAGATCTCCTCCAGGAGCTTGCTCGCGCCGTCGACCACCTGGGGTTGGCTGGCGAACCCCGGCGCGCTGGCAACGTATCCGACCACCTTCACCACCCGGCGGATCGCGGCCACCCCGACCAGGTCCGCGACCGCAGCCAGCGCGTTCAGCGCGCAGATCCGGGCGTATCCGACCGCCTCCGCCAGTGCCACCTCGGCACCGACCTTGCCGGTACCGGCCAGCACACCGCCGACCATCGGGACCTGGCCGGCGGTGAAGACCAAGTCCCCGGTACGGGCGGCCGGCACGTAGCAGGCCACCGGCGGCACCACCGGCGGCAGCTCGATGCCTAGCTCGGCCAACCGCCGCGGTACGGTCATTGTGGTGGCTCCAGCGGCCGCTTCAGGTAGGCGACGAGGTTCTCCGGGTTCGGCCCGGGCACCACGGTGACCAGCTCCCAGCCGTCGCGACCCCAGTTGTCCAGGATCTGCTTGGTGGCATGCACCAGCAGCGGCGCGGTTGCGTACTCCCACTTCTGCATGGTCGAAACCGTATCGCGGCGCTCGACGTACCACCCGCTGCGGAGCGCCCTTGTTCGGCCGCCATCTACGCTTCATTGCGTGCTCGCAACCGCAACCTCAGGCGGCACCACGCAGCCCGCCGAGTGGCCCCCCGCCCGGCTGCACGTGGTGACCGGCAAGGGTGGCACCGGTAAGACCACGGTGGCCGCCGCGCTGGCCCTTGCGCTGGCCGCCGGCGGCAGACGGACGCTGCTGGTCGAGGTCGAAGACCGGCAGGGCATCGCGCAGCTCTTCGACACCCCACCCCTGCCGTACGAGGAGCGTCGGATCGCGGTCGCGCCGGGCGGCGGCGAGGTGCGGGCGCTGGCGATCGACCCGGAAGAGGCCTTGCTGGACTACCTGGAAATGTTCTACAACTTGCGCCGGACCGGCCGGCTGCTACGCCGGATGGGCGCAGTGGACTTCGCCACCACGGCGGCACCCGGCGTACGCGACATACTGCTGATCGGCAAGGTCAAGGAGACCACTACCCGGTGCGCCAAGGGCCGGCGAGTGTACGACGCGGTGGTGGTGGACGGGCCGCCGACCGGCCGGATCAGTCGTTTCCTCAACGTGACCGCCGAAGTTGCCGGCCTAGCCAAGATCGGTCCGGTCAAAACCCAGAGCGAAGGGGTGGCCGCGTTGTTGCGCAGCTCGCAGACCGCGGTGCATGTGGTGACCGTGCTGGAGGAGATGCCGGTCCAGGAGACCGCCGACGCGGTGGCCGACCTGCGTGCCCGGGAGCTGCCGGTCGGTTCGGTGCTGGTGAACATGACCCGACCGCCGCTGCTGCCGACCGACTCGCTGGCCCGGGCCGCAGATGGCCGGCTGGACCTGGCCACGCTGTGCACCGGGCTGGCCGCGGCTGGCCTGCCGGCCAGCTACGCCGAGGGGCTGGCCGCCGAAGCCACCGAGCACGCGATCCGAGTCACGCTGGAGGACGGCAACCGGAAGGCCCTGGCCGAACTCGGCCTGCCTACCTACGAGCTGCCGCTGCTGCCCGGCCCGGTCGACCTCGGCGCGCTGTACGAGCTGTCCGAGCGCCTGGTCGACCAGGGCGTGGCACACCGATGACCGCCCAGCCGGACCCACCCAGGCAGTCCCCCGAGCTGGCCATCGACACCGTACTGACCGATCCGGAGATCAGGATCGTGGTCTGCTGCGGGTCGGGTGGGGTCGGCAAGACCACCACCTCGGCAGCGCTGGCGCTGCGCGCGGCCGAGGCCGGCCGGCAGGTGGTGGTGCTGACCATTGACCCGGCCCGCCGGCTGGCTCAGGCGCTCGGCCTGACCGAGCTGGACAACACTCCGCGGCTGGTGGCTGGCGTCGGCAACGACTGCCGGCTGCACGCAATGCAGCTCGACATGAAACGTACCTTCGACGAGGTCGTCCTCGCCCACACCACCGAGCAGAAAGCGCAGCAGATCTTCGCCAACCCGTTCTACCAGTCGCTGTCGTCCTCCTTCGCCGGTACCCAGGAGTACATGGCGATGGAGAAGCTCGGCCAGCTTCGAGCCCGGGACGAGTGGGACCTGATTGTCGTCGACACCCCGCCGTCCCGCTCCGCACTGGACTTCCTGGATGCGCCGCAGCGGCTCGGCCGGTTCCTCGACGGCAAGATGATCCGGCTGCTAACCGCACCGGCACGGGCCGGCGGGCGGGCCTCTATGAAGGTGGTGGCGGTCAGCTTCTCGATCTTCTCCCGGGCGGTCACCCGGATCATCGGCACCCAGGTACTGGCGGACATCTCGGCGTTCGTCGGCGCGCTGGAGACCATGTTCGGCGGCTTCCGGGAACGCGCCCAGGTCACCTACGAGCTGCTGCGCCGGCCGGGTACTGCGTTTCTGGTAGTGGCCGCACCCGAGCCGGACGCGCTGCGCGAGGCGTCGTACTTCGTCGAGCGGCTGACCGCAGAACAAATGCCGCTGGCCGGGCTGGTGCTCAACCGGGTACATACCAGCCTGGTCCCGAAGCTGTCTGGGCAGCGGGCTGAGGCTGCGGCCGAGCAATTGGCGGAAACCGGTGGCCATCGGCTGGCCACCGCGGTGCTGCGGATGCATGCCGAGCGGATGGCGCTGGCAGTCCGAGAGGTCCGGCTGCGCGGCCGGTTCAGCAGCGCGCACCCCGACGTACCGATTGCTACCGTGCCAGCGCTGGCCGTTGATGTGCACGATCTGGCTGGGCTGCGGCGCTTCGCCACGGCGCTGGCCCGGGCTCAATCTGCCCGGGCCGATGCGCCGCCGCCTAGCCAGCCTTAGCGATGGGGACGCCGAACTCACGCTGGGCGGTGTCGAGCAAGGTGCGCCACGACTGGACCTCCGGCCGGCGGCGGAGCAACGCCCGCCGCTCACGCTCCGTCATCCCACCCCACACCCCGAACTCGACCCGATGATCAAGTGCGTCGGCAAGACACTCAGTACGCACGGGACAACCCATGCACACCAGCTTGGCGCGGTTTTGCGCCGCTCCTTGTACGAACAGCGCGTCCGGATCCCCCCCGCGACATGCGGCCCATGAAACCCAATCTCCGGTCATTAGAAATCCTTAATGGCCCGACGGTGTCTGGTCCACCGTGCAACGCGCCACACGGTAGAAAACCGGACACCCATCGCAACAGACCCCAACGGATCATTACGTAGTAGCCCGCCCTGACTACGACCGGGGAAGGCAAATGATGAGCCAAATGGTGTTAATGAAAAATAGCCCGATCAGCCGATCAACTGTTCCTCCGTACGGCTACCCAGTAAGCTGGCCGGCGTGGCAGACGCGGATACCCGAGGCACCACGTTCCTGAAGCTGGCCGGCGCGTTGCTCCTCAGCGGGGCGCTGGTCGCCGCCGTGGCCCTGCCGTTCGTCGGCGGCGCTGGCGTACTCGCCAGCACGGTGGCCGACGACTTCAACAGCCAGTCGTGCACGCTGGACCTGTCCTCTGCGCAACCGGCGCAGAAGACCGAGATCGTCGCGGCCAACGGGCAGCCGATCACCTACCTGTTCAAGCAGAACCGGGAGATCGTCTCGGCCGGCGAGATCCCGGCGATCATGCGCGCGGCGATCGTGTCCATCGAGGACCGCCGGTTCTACCAGCACCACGGCGTCGATGTGCAGGGCCTGCTGCGGGCGGTGGTCCGGACCAGCTCCGGCGACACCCAGGGCGCCTCCACCCTGACCCAGCAGTACGTTAAGCAGCTTGCGCTGTACTCAGCGACCAGCGACGCGCAGGCCAAGGCGGCCATCGAGCAGACCGCCGGCCGCAAGCTGAAGGAAGCCCGCTGCGCGCTGGAGATGGAGAAGCGCTACAGCAAGGACCAGATCCTCACCGGCTACCTGAACATCGCCAACTTCGGGGCCGGCGCGTACGGCATCAAGGTCGCCGCCAGGACGTACTTCCACAAGACTCCGGCGCAGCTCACCATCAGCCAGGCCGCGCTACTGGCCGGGCTGGTGCAGAGCCCGACCCGGTACAACCCGTACAACCACCCGCAGGCCGCCATGGACCGCCGGCACGACGTGCTACAGGCGCTGCTGCGGGACGGCAAGATCACCGCGGAACAGGCAGCGAAGGCCGACAAGGACCCGCTGCCCACCGGCAAACCGCAGTCCTCGTCCACCCGGCTCGGTTGCGCCAACGCGGCCGGTGGCAGCGCGTACAACCTCGGCTTCTTCTGCGACTACGTGATCTCTTACCTCGAAGACCACCTTGGGCTGTCCGAGGACCAGCTCTACACCGGGGGCTACAAGATCGTCACGACGCTGGACCCCACCATCCAGCTCTCCGCGCAAAACAGCCTGTACCAGAACATGGCTGGCGCGACCAAGGCCACCGCGGTACTGCCGATCGTGGACACCAGCACCGGTGAGGTGAAGGCGATGGCGGTCAGCAAGACGTACGGGGTGAAGGCCGGCCAGACCGTCGCCGCGCTGCCCTACCAGGCGATGGGTGAGGGCGCCGGCTCGACCTACAAGGTGTTCACGATGATCGCCGCGCTCAAGCGGAAGGTGCCGCTGGATGCGTACCAGATCTCCACGCCAGGCAACACCTACACGCCGACCCACTGCCCGACCCACAAGACAGTGGTCAACGCCGGCTCCTACGCCGACACCAATACCCTGGATGTGGCGACCTACCAGTCGATCAACACCTTCTTCGAGGCGCTGATCGACCAGAAGTTCAACTGTGACCTGTCCGACACCTATCAGACCGCGGTCAGCATGGGCCTGGACACGCTGAACACACCGGAGCTGAAGCACCAGATCGTCGACGGCCAGCAGATCTCCTTCACCCTTGGCCCGAACAGCACCAACCCGCTGGAGATGGCTGGCGCGTTCGCCACCCTGGCCAACAACGGCAAGCACTGCTCGCCGACCCCAATCGTGCAGATCACCGACTCGACCGGCGCGGACATCGGGCTGCGGCAGGAGGGCTGCAAGCAGGTCCTGGACCCAGCCATCGCGCACACCGCGACCTACGTGCTGGAGAAGGACACCGACCCGGGCATCAACGGCAACACCGCGAAGGCGGCGCACATCCCGGGGTACGCGACCGCCGGCAAGACCGGTACCACCCAGAACAACGCGGCCGTGTGGTTCGTTGGGTACACTCCGCAACTGTCTGGTGCGGTGGCGGTCTTCGACCCGCTAGCGCCAAGCGCGCCGCTGTCCGACGTGCCTGGCTACGCTGAGGGCGACGTCTTCGGTGGCGGCCCGTCGGCGCACATTTGGCATGACGCGTTCGCGCCGATCATGCAGAAGTACCCGCAGGAGTCCTGGCCGGCCCCTGACCCGACGGTAGCCCGCGGTGATGCGGCGCCGCTGCCATCGGTGGTCGGGATGTCCGTCGACCAGGCCACCGCCACGCTGCAGGCCGCCGGCTACGGGCTGCAGGTGGTCGGCAGCGAGGACAGCACGGTACCCGGCGGCCTCATCTCCAGCCAGTCGCCCAGCGGGTACGGCACGCCCGGCCAGACCGTACAGGTCAAGATAAGTACCGGTAGGGCACCAGCGCCGCCACCGGGCCAGAGTGGTGGTAACGGTGGTGGGAATGGCGGTGGAAACGGTGGTGGAAACGGTGGTGGAAATGGTGGCGGTAATCCACCCCCAACGCCACCGGTTGGCATCTTCCCGCAGCCCGGGCCACCTAGGAATGGCCACGGGAACGGGTTCTAAATAGTGTCCTGGGCACAGCGTTACCCGTCGGGATAGGTCGCACGGGCACGACGCATTCTGGTGAATTACTCGCCAGGTGGGCCAGCCGGCGAGCGCCAGGCTAGCCGCTAAGCAGGCGCCGGACCGTGTCCGCGACCCGCTTGCCATCGGCCCGGCCGGCCACCTTCGGCTGGACCAGCTTCATCACCTGGCCCAGTTGGCGCGGCTGGCTGGCGCCGGTCTCGGCGATCGCAGTACGCACGATCTCGGCCAGCTCGTCGTCGGCCAGCGGGCTCGGCAGGTAGCGGTCCAGGACCGTGCCTTCGGCCCGCTCCCGGTCGGCCAGCTCGGACCGGCCGGCACCGTCGAAGGCCTCCGCCGCCTCCCGGCGCTTCTTGGCCTCCCGGGTCAGTACGGCCAGCTCCTCGGCCTCGGACAGCTCGCGGGCCTGCTTGCCGGCGACCGACTCGGTGGTCAGCGCGGTCAGCACCATCCGCAGCGTGGCAGTGGTCAGCTCGTCGCGGGCCTTGATCGCCGTGGTCAGGTCATCGCGCAGTCGCGCCTGCAGCGTAATCATGCCGGCAACGTACCCTGACCGACGTGCGAATGACCCGCCTGCTGCTCGGCCTGACCGCCGCCGGTGCGGCGACCGTCGGGTACGCCTCGCTGATCGAGCGGCAGCGGTACCTGCTGCGCCGCTTCGACGTACCGGTGCTGCCAGTGGGGGCCGCGCCGCTGACCGTACTGCACGTGTCTGACCTCCACATGACTGCACCGCAGCACCGCAAGCAGGAGTGGATCCGCGGGCTGGCCGAGCTGGCACCGGACCTGGTGATCAACACCGGTGACAACCTGGCCGGCCAGGACGCGGTGCCGGGCACGGTGGCCGCCCTGGAACCGCTGCTGGCCCGCCCCGGCGCGTTCGTACTCGGCAGCAACGACTACTACGGACCGGTCGCTAAGAACCCGCTGAAGTACTTCTGGAGGAACCACAAGCGGGTGGCCGGAGCGCCGCTGCCCTGGCCGGAGCTGTGCGCGGCCATGATCCGGGCCGGCTGGCTGGACCTGTCCAACGCCCGGGCCGAGCTGCGGGTGGCCGGGCTGCGGATCGCGCTGGCCGGGGTGGACGACCCGCACCTCAAGCGGGACCGGTACGCCATGATCGCCGGTCCGGCTGATCCCACTGCCGACCTGCGGATCGGGCTGGTTCATGCGCCCGAGCCGCGGGTGCTGGACCGGTTCGCCGCCGACGGCTACGACCTGCTGCTGGCTGGGCACACGCATGGTGGCCAGTTGCGGGTGCCGTGGTACGGCGCGCTGGTGACCAACTGTGGCATCGACCGAGCCCAGGCCCGTTGGCTGCACCGGTGGCGGGACGGCACCTGGCTGCACATCTCGGCTGGGCTGGGTACTTCGCCGTACGCACCGTACCGGCTGGCCTGCCCGCCGGAGGCGACCCTGCTCCGGCTCCTGCCGCGCAAGTCTGGCTGAGCTGCCAAACAGGCGAACCGCCAAAATCTGTCAGAGCCCGATGCAAGGATCTAGGCGTCTCAGCACGAGACTTCTGATCTGCGCAAAGGGGTGGCACAACATGCCTGGACTGGTCTCTCCGGTCGCCGATGAGCGGCACGGCCTGCTTGCCTATCTCGCCCAGCAGCGGTACGTCCTCCGGGTCGCCGCGTACGGGCTAACCGACGCGCAAGCCCGGGCAACACCGGCCGCGAGTGCGCTCAGCATCGGCGCCCTGATCAAGCACGTCGCGACCACAGAACGAAGTTGGATCAACATGGTTCTGCGCCGGCCAAGGCCCTCCGCCGAAGACTACGCGGCCAACTTCCGGCTCGAGCCGGGCGAGACGCTAGCCAGCGTGCTCAACCTGTACGACGAGGTAGCCGCGCAGACCGAAGCGGCCATCGCCGAGATCGGTGACCTCGGGCAGCCGGTGCCGGTCCCGCAGGGCGTGTCCTGGTTCCCCGACGATGTCGAGGCGTGGTCGGTGCGCTGGGTCCTGTTCCACCTGATCGAGGAGACCGCCCGGCACGCCGGCCAAGCCGACATCATTCGCGAGTCCCTAGACGGCGCCACCGCCTTCCCGCTGATGGCGGCCGTGGAAGGCTGGCCGGTCAGCCCGTGGTTGCAGCCCTGGCAAGCCCCCGCCCAGCCAGCGTGACTCCCCCGGCGCTGCTCCGGCTCGACCGCAGCGGGAAACCCACCTTGGAGCGGTGCGGGGGTCTACCTCAGCGTCGGCTACACTGGCCCGCGCACGACCGGGGTGTGGCGCAGCTTGGTAGCGCGCTTCGTTCGGGACGAAGAGGCCGTGGGTTCAAATCCCGCCACCCCGACACCCGAAACCGCTGGTCAGGAGCCCTTCCCAAGGCTTGTCAGAGGCTCCTGACCGGCGAGTACAGCAGCAAAGTACAGCAGCGGTCGGCCCGGCTACCCGGCACCGAGGCTGTCTCCAAGCCGTTTCAGTGCCTCCCGGGTCGCCTTCGATGAGACCTTGGCTTAGACCTCCATCCTCACGGCGAACTGTGCGTGCCGGAGGATCTGCATCACCAGGCGGGGATGAGCGTCCAGGTCCACCAACAATGAGGCGCAGGTACGCCGGGCGTCAGGGACGGTGATGAGTCGTACGTTAGCCCGCTCGCAGCGGGACACGAATCTGCGGTTGAAGGTACGCGGCTTGATCGGTAGGCCGTATCGGGTGGTGAATACCAGGCCGGAACCCTGCCATGCCGGGCCGACTTCGGCTCGGTCTGCGTCGTGGTCGGCCAGGCGCAGCTTCAGGGCTGCGGTGCAGATATCAGGCAGCGGCAGCACCGCGTCCGACGCGTCCGACGCGTCCGTCTTGGTCTCGCGATGTAGGAGTTCCCGGCCGACTCGTTGAAGCTAGTAGCCAATGGTGAGTTCAGCCGAACTCAGGTCCACATCATCCCAGCGGAGCCCGAGAACTTCGCCCTTGCAGAGCCCGGGGCACAGGACCAGGCCGTACGCGGCGCACAGCGGATCGCTGGCGGTCCGGGCGGATTCGAGAAATGTGCGCGCTTGGAAGCCGGTTGGACGCAGGAGGAGCTGGCTGAGCGTTTGGCTTGGTTGACGTGGATGCGGTGGCGGCGCCATGTCGGGGTCAACGCTGACATGGTGGCCAAGTGGGAACGTGGTGTGAAAGGTGTCAGCCGGCGTTACCGCGAGCTGCTGTGCCTGTTGGTCGAGGTGACCGTCGACCAGCTCGGTCTGGGGCCCGCGGCTTCCTGCCCGACCCCCAGCCGGCCGCAGGTCGCTGACCACTTGCTGGTGTCCCTGCTATATGACGCCGCCGGGCTGCTGGACCAGCTCGGCACCGCCGGCACCGTGTTGGCACTGCAGATGCTCGCGGTATGGAAAGACGCCGTCACCAGCCGCCGTACCCTGTTCGTGTTGCTGGACCCGGCCGCTACCGACCCCGCTGGGCACGCCCGCGCCGCCACGGCGACGGTTGCGGAGTGGGAGCAGCTCGCCCAGCGATACCAGGGGCTGTATGCCACTGTCGCCCCGGCCGCGTTGCTGACCCCGGTCGCCGCGCATGTGCACATAGTCAGCGACGCGCTCCGCCGTAACCCCGGACCGGCCGAACGCCGCCGGCTACAGCGCAACCTCGCCCACGTCGCCACCCTCGGCGGTCGTCTGGCCTTCGACGACCTCGGTGATGCGATGTCCGGACACGCTTACTCCGGACACGCTTACTACAGCCTGGCTTTCGATACCGCCGGGGAAGCCGGCCACGACCCGCTGGCTGCCGTGGCCTACGGGTACGCCGCGCAGCTGGCCGCTACCGAAGGCCACCTCGTCGCCGCGTTGGGTCACCTTACCGCCGCCGGCCGCCACGCCAAGACCGCCGGGCCAAGTGTCGCGTCGTGGCTGGCCACCACCGAAGCCAGTATCCAGGCCGAGGCCGGCAACCTGGCCCCCGCCGCCCGCGACGCCCTCGACCTCGCCCGCGCCGTGGGCGGTCAGGCAGCCACAGACGCGACCCCGGCGGGGTGGGGCGACCACCACACCGCCCGGCTGGCCGCCACCTGCGGGCATGTCCTGCTGAGGACCGGTGACTACCGTCGTGCCCGCGTGGCCCTGGCCGAGGCCCTCGACCAGCTCGACCCCCGCACCCGCCGGCCACGCGTACTGTGCCTCATCGACCACGCCACCCTCGAGCTACATACCGGCAACCCTACTGAGGCGTGCGCGCTGGCGACCCAAGTCGCCGACCTCCTCAGCCGTACCCCGTACGCCACCGGCACCACCCGCCTGCGGGCCTTCCGTGCCACCGCCGACCACGCCCTTGACTCCCGCGCACTGCGTGCCCTCGACGAGCACCTGGCCCGCATCGCCGCCTGACCAGGCCACCCGACCCGGGCGCAGTGCCGCAGCGTTCGAGCTGTTCGACCGGTCGGCTGGCGTTTTCGACCTGCATGATGCGATGAGCGCCCGCGCCTACTACACCCTCGCGTTGAAGCCGCCCGGGAGGCCGGCGATCACCGCCAGGCTGCGGCCGCGCTGGCTGCCGTTGAACGTGCCCGCGAGATCCTTGGCCAGCCGAGCGGCCTGGCTGGTGAGTTGCCGTGGTTTGACTACTACAACGTCACCCGGCTGGCCGGGTTCGCCGGCTATGCCACGCTTCGTGCCGGCCGGCTGCAGGACGCCCGGGCCGCGTTGGGCATCCTGCCCCGTTCCGCGGTCAAGCAACGCGCGATCTACCTCACCGACCTGGCGACGGTCGAGCTGCGGAGCAACGATGTGGACCTGGCGTGTCGGACGGCGGCTGAGGCTGCCGAGCAGCTCCACCAGGCCGGGTACGCCGTCGGTACCAGCCGGTTGCGGGGCTTCTGGGCGGCCGTTGATCCGTGGAAGACCTCGGCACCGGTACGCGCGCTGGATGAGCAGCTCGCCACGCTGGTCTGACCCGCCCCGCCTCGACTGGGAAGGACAATCAACTCATGTCGCCGATTCGTGCCGTGTGGTTCGACGTTGGAGAGGTCCTGATCGATGAATCGCGGGAGTACGGCAGTTGGGCGGACTGGCTGGGTGTGCCCCGGCATACCTTCTCCGCGGTGTTCGGGGCGGTTATCGCCCGGGGTGAGGACTACCGCAGTGTCTTTGAGCATTTCCGGCCCGGCTTCGACCTGGACGCCGAACGTCACGCCCGCCTAGAGGCCGGTCTGGGGGAGTACCTCAACGCCACCGACTTGTACCCCGACGCCCGGCCGTGTTTGCAGGCGCTAAAAGACGCCGGGTACTTCGTTGGGATCGCCGGCAACCAGACCACCCGGGCCGGCCGGTTCCTTCGTGAGCTGAACCTGCCCTGCGACGTGCTGGCCACCTCCGATGACTGGGGCGCGACCAAGCCGTCGGTGGAGTTCTTCACCACGCTCCTCACCCGCAGCGGCCACCCACCGGAGGAGATCGCCTACGTCGGTGACCGGCTGGATAACGACATCCGCCCCGCCGCTGAGGCCGGCCTGTACACGGTCTGGGTCAGACGCGGCCCGTGGGGCTGCATCACCGACCAGCCCGGTACCGCCGACATCGAAGTCGGCAGCCTCGCCGAGCTACCCGACGCCCTGAAAAACCACCCCAAGGACTGATCAGGCCGCCCTGCCCCTCTGGCGGAGGAGAACCGGGCGGCCCGACGCTGACCGGCCAGGGAGGAGCCGATGACCGGTCAGCTACCCGCGGCTCCTCCGGCTGGACGGAGAAACCGCGGGAGCCTGCACCACCGCGAGTACGTCGGCCGCGGTTACCTCCACCCCGTGGGAGCGCACCCACCACACCACGCAGATCGGCGGACGCCGCCACCCCCGCGCATCCGGCCGGCCATAACACCGGATCAACGCCACCGTCCACGCATCCAGGACAGACGCGGCGGACAACGGCCCTCCACCGCCACCCGCCACGCCGTCGCCATCACCCGCACGCGAAGCCCCTTGGCGTCCACGTACGGGGAGATCACCAGCCACGCCACCGATTCAACCGATGCCGCTGGACCGGCAGAAGGTCCGCGAGCTAGTCCGGCACAGCAACTAGCCACTAGTCCCACCCACCGGCGGGCATAGGAGGACGGCGAAAGTGCAAGCCAGGCACAACGCCGCGCTCTAACCTTCACAAGGTGCATGGGGGCTGGTGACCTGCCCTCCAAAGAAGAACTTCAGCTCTGGACTCACGCTCGGGGGCAGCCGTGACGAGCAGTAGTGGCGGCAAGATGCCTCAACTGGTGCCCACACCTCCAGGACCGTTCGGCGGCCACACCGGCAGGGTGAACGGGGTGGCGGTCACCCCCGACAGCCAGCGGATCGTCTCCGCCGGCCGCGACGGCACGGTGCGGGTCTGGGAGACCGCCAGCGGCCAGCAACAGACCACCCTCACCGGCCACACCGGCGAGGTGTACGC
>OBLV0100000045.1_pt1 | contig 76800 bp, 64 predicted proteins | sample 1520071 | NCBI WGS metagenome assembly OBLV01 (sample SAMEA3888446, study PRJEB22518) | metagenome | reverse complement strand
TTCGAGGCCGACGAGCTGCACCGGATCGTGGACCTGATGCGGCACCTGCGCGGCGCGAGCGCCCGCCGGCACACCCGCGAGGAGATCCCGTTCTACACCGGCGCCCGCAAGCCCATCGCCGAGCTGGTCGCCGCGCTGCCGTAAGTGTGCGAATATCGCAACATGGATCTGCCGCAATGGGTAGGCCCGGCTGGCTGCGCGCTGGCTTCGCGGCGAGTTCGGTATCGGGAACCCAACCAATTCTCACCATGCCGACGATCTGTGAGCGGGCCGGCCCGCTGTTGACTGTGACCGTCGTGCCTGGAGACGGTGCGTCGGTCGTCGATGGCGAGGTGGCCGTTGCGGTGGTGAACAGCAGCGGGGAGCCGGGGCGGCGACGCGCAACGGCGGCTCATGAACTCGGCCACCTGGTGCTCGGCGATGAGTACACAAGTGACCTGGGTATTAGCGCATCCCGCGCGGCGCGCGAAGCATTGATCGACGCTTTTGCGCGGAGTTCATGCTTCCCACCGAGACCATCATCCCAACAGCAGGTGGTCTTGCGCGCGACACGCTGCTGGCCGATCAGGTGCGGGCGACAGTACGGCGAAACGGCGTGACCGCCACGGTGGTGGATAGCGACGGCTACAGTACTACCTGGCAACGGTCTGCCCGCCGCGCGCCTAGGTAATCGCCGAGGACGATGGTTGGTCGGTGTTCGTCCCGGGTCTGCCGATCTCCGCCGACGGTGCCACCCTGCACAGCGCGGTGGGCGAGATGATCGACGCGCTTCGGGAGTGCGCCGAAGACTGGCCGGACCGGCTGCTCGACGCCCCCAGCCACCGGGGAGAACTGGTGTTTGGTGCAGCTCATCTGCCTGAGCACCGACAAGCAGTTGCGGAAATGGTTGGTGGGACCAGCTTGATGAGGTGACTGCCGTCAACCAGTGAGGATCACGATCGCTGCTGCACTATCGCGGGCTGACGGCGGTTCGCGACGCGAGGGGCGACCCGGCACCCAGCACGTCACGTACGAGCTGGACCTCCCGATGACCTGATCCGGCGAACCCTGAGCTTGCATCCGGGCCGGACGACGTACGGATCGAGGAGGAGAGCGCAGGCGTTGCACGACGAGGCTGAGGTGGGAGTGGCAGCTCGCGCAGAGCACTTCTACCCGGGTTATGCGCAGGGGTGCGGTCCTTGCGGCAGACAATGGTGGTTGTTGTGCCGCTGCGGCTGGCCGCTGTTGCTCGACGGCTGCCCGCGGCGTGGCCGAGCAGCCGACGCGCTCCCGCGGCATGCGCGTATGATACCGCCCAGCAGTCTGTTGCCTTTCGCTTCTAGAGCGTCTCCGGCTACCAAGAAATGGAGCACGACGATGTTGTCTGAATTCCGCCGAAGGAAGTTATCCGCTGGTTTCCGGGAGTTAGACGTTAATGGCGATGGCTACCTCGGCCGTGCCGACATCGAGCTGCTCATCGAGAACCACGGCGCTGCCTACGGTTATTCGGCAGGTACGCCCGAGTACGAAGAACTCGCGCACCGGACCATGGCGGTCTGGGATCAGCTCAAACAGCTCGACTCCGATGACGACGGCCTAGTGACACTCGACGAATACGTCGCCGGTTTCGAGAAGTTCCTGAGTGACCATGATGCGTTTATGGACAGCATGAGTGCACTCGTCGACGCTTTCTACTCGGTGGCGGATCGGAATAAGGACGGACGGATCACCGAAGACGAGTTGATCATTCATTTCCGTGCCTGGAATCATTCCGAGGAGCAGGCCAGGGAGGCGTTCCCGAGGCTTGATCGCAACGGCAACGGGGCTATCTCCAAAGAGGAGTGGATGGCCAACCTGCACGAGTACTACTTCGGCGAGGATCCCGAGGCGCCAGGTACCTGGCTGGCTCCGTTGCCCGCAGAATAAGCACACTCAGCCGCGCCGTCCCGGCGCGGACACCCGATGGCGACGTCAGGGGGAGGCATGGTCGTGCAGAAGGTCGTCGGTGCGTTACTCGTCCAGCTTTGTGTGCTGCTAGCCGGTGGCGGCACCGGGTTAGCGAGACCAGCGGACAATGTGCGCTTCCTGGTCGCCGGGCGGGTTGAGGATCCGTCGGCCACCCTCGTCGCCAGTGGAGCGATCACCGGGGTGGGAACGCTCACCGCCGAGTCGGTGAACTTCCGGCAAGCCGACAACACCTACCGCGAGACGGACCTGGTCGTGATCGGCGGCGGAACGCTCACCGTGTCGATCAACGGTGCGTTCGACGTCTGGCCCTTCACCCTGGACTCCCGGACCTGTACGCAGCGGGGAACGCTGAGCGGGACGTGGATCGCCACCGCAGGCGGTGGTGATTTCGCCGGCGCAACGGGCGGTGGCACCTTCTCCGGCCGGTTCTTCACCTACGCTCCGCGAGGCCCCACTGGTTGCGACGACAAGACGATCAAGGGATTCATCCTCGGACCCATGGTCGGTCACCTGAGCCTGGCGGACCCCCGTCCTGCCTGACCTAGCTGCCGTCGCGGTCCGGTGCCGGTTCCAGGGTCAGGCAGACCGAGTTGATGCAGTAGCGGTCGTCGGTCGGCGTACCGTAGCCCTCGCCGTGGAAGACGTGGCCGAGGTGGGAGTGGCAGCTCGCGCACAGCACCTCTACCCGGGTCGTTCCCAGTGTGCGGTCCTCGCGCAGGATCACGTGGTCGGCCTCGGTCGGCGCGTAGAAGCTCGGCCAGCCGCAGTGGCTGTCGAACTTCGTCTCGGATCGGAACAGCTCGGCGTCGCAGGCCCGGCAGCGGTACACGCCCTCGGTCTTGGTCTCGACGTACTCGCCGGTCCATGGCCGCTCGGTGCCGGCCTCGCGGAGCACCTGATACTCGGCCGGGGAGAGGTCAGCCCGCCACTCGGCCTCGCTCCTGGTCACCTTGGGTGATGGCATCTGCTTCGGCATACCTCCACGGTACGGTCCCGTCACGGAATTCAGTCACGGGATCAGCAGCCGCACCACCTGCGGGTCGTGGTCGCTGGCCTGGTTGGCGAACTCAGCGTTGACGTGGACCACGTCGTAGTCGTACCCAGCCCCGCCGCCGCTTCTCAGCAACGCGGCGGACAGCAGGATGTGGTCCAGCACCTCAGAGTTGCCCTCGTAGTCGTAGGTGTAGCGCTCGGCCACCGGCAGGGTGGCAGGCAGGTCGGTCAACGTCCCGGCGCCGCTGCCGGTGAGGATGCTGGTGGTCTGGGAGAAGTCGAAGTCGTTGAGGTCGCCCAGCACCACCACCGAGGCGTTCGGGTCGATCGCGGTGAGCTGATTGACGAACGACCGGACAATGGTGGCCTGGCTGTGCCGCTGCGTCTCGCTGCTGTTGACCGGCGGCTGCCGGTGGCCGTACAGCGGGTCGTCGCCGAGCTTGGCGTCGAAGTGGTTGGCGATCACGAAGAGGGTCCGGCCGTGGAAGGTGAACTCGCCGGCCAGCGGCTTGCGGCTGGCGTTCCAGGCCGAGTTGGTCGGGTCGATCCGGCCGGGGGAGAAGGAGAGCTGCGGCTTGCCGGCCACGTTGTTCACCGCGACGGCAGCGGTCGCGGTGCCGCCGGGCCGGTCCACGAAGGCCAGCCCGCGGTCGGTGCGGTACAAGAAGACCTGCCGGATGTTGCCGCCGGGCTGGCCGCCGTCGGCGTCGTTGGTCGGGTCGATCTCGCGCCAGGTGTACGCCGGGCCGCCGGCTGCGATGATCGCGTTGACCAGCTTGGTCAGGGTCGCATCGGCGGCGACCACGCCGTCGTCGGTGGCGCCGTCATTGTCCTGGATCTCCTCCAGCGCGACCAGGTCCGGCGCCGCTAGGTTGTGTACGATTATCCCGGCCAGCCGGTCGAACTTGGCCTGCGAGTTGGCGGGGGCGAGGTTTTCCACGTTGAAGGTGGCTACCGCCAGCTCACTGCTGGTCGGGGTACGGGTGGTTTCTGGCGCGAGGCCGCCGCTGTGCAGGGTCGGGGTGGCGGTCACCTCAAGCTTGAAGTCGCCGAAGGAGTAGTCCAGTACGCCGACCGTCGCCCCGGTCAGGGTGTCGCCGACGTTCGCCGCCGGCACGGTGGCCAGCGCGTTGTCCAAGATCAGCCGCTCCGGGTTGAAGTCGCCGGCCTGCGCCACGATGCCGCCCCGAGCCGAGCGGGTGCCAGAGCCGGCCGGCACCACTGGCAGCTCACCGTTGGACGTGGTCGGGCCGACCACCGCGGCGTTGTCGATCTCCACCCGCATGCCCTCCATCGACTCCCAGAAGTCGATGCCGTCGCTGGCCGGGTCGAAGATGCCGGAGTTCTCCACGTCGCCGGTGGCATCGTCTTCGATCACGCTGGCCGGCGGCACCCGGCCGCCGGGGCCGACCAGCGTGGCCGGCGGCAGCGGGTTGCCATGCGAGACCACGGTGACCGTCGGCGAGGTGATCTCGGTAGTGGTCAGGTTGCCGGTACCGCTGGTGCCGCCGGGCCGGAACTCGGTGACCGTACCGGAGACCGTCACCGAGTCGCCGACCGCCACGCTCGGCGCGCTTGCGGTGTAGACGGCGATGCCCTCGCTGGTGGCTGGGTCGGCATCCGGGCTCGGGTCCTGCAGCCAGAACTCAGTGCCGCTTTTCGCGGTCACGATGCCGGGCACCGCGCCGACCGGCTGGCCGTTCTTCGGCGAGATGTGCGCGGCGCCCTGGATGTCGTGGATCCGGGTGCCGCCCCCGCTGCCGCCGGCCGCGAGGTTGCGCGGGGTGGGCGGGCCGGTGGCGAGGTCAATGCTGTTGCGGTCGGTGTCGGTGGCTCCGGCCGCGGCGCGCAGGTCCGCGGTGGTGTTGGATAGCGCCGGCGCGGCGGCGCTGCCCTCGAAGTCGTTTGCCGAGCCGTACCCGACGAAGTCGCGTACGCCGATGCCGGCGTGGCAGGCGGTGCCGCAGGTTAGCGCGCTGGTGCTGGTGACCAGGGCGACCTTGCCGGCGGTGGCGGACATGTTGATAGTGCCGCTGGCATCCGGGGTGGGCAGCGGGGTGCTGCCGCCACTGCCGGTGGCCTCGCCGATCAGGTAGTGCGCGCCGGCCGGGATGCTGCCGGACAGCGCGGTGGGCGACCACGAGCTGCCGGTGGCCGAGGCGTACTGCACGCTCCAGCCAGCCACCGGCACACTCGCCGTACCGCGGTTGTATAGCTCGACGAAGTCGGTGGTGTACGTGGCGCCGGAGTTACCCCCACCGCCGTAGACCTGGCTGATCACGACGTCCGGCGACACCGCGCTGGCGGGACGCACACACCCAACGAGGGCGGTCGAGCCGGCGGCCACTGCGATGCCGAGCAGCATGACGGCACGGGAGCGGAGCGTACGCAACGGGGTCTCCCTCGAAAATCGGCCGATGGGCCATAACTTTTCTACCATTTTCGGGTCTAACCCGGATGTACTGATGGTTTCATTGCCGAGAACGCCACGTTGAAGTCTGCCGGCGGTTGGGTGCAGCCGCCGGGTCGACGGCGGGGTACGGTGCGGGGATGGCGTCGCCGTCGGTCGAGCTGGCCGTGCCGGGGCCGGACGGGCCGCGCTGCGTCCGGATCAGCAACCCTGACCGGGTGTACTTTCCGGGGCTCGGGCTGACCAAGCGGGAGGTCGCCGAGTACTACCTGGCGGTGGCCGATGGCATCGTTCGCGCGCTGTACGAGCGGCCTTGCATGCTGCGCCGGTTCCCCGAAGGCATCGAGGGCGAACAGATCTACCAGAAGCGGCTGCCGAAAGGCGCGCCGGAGTGGGTGCAGACCGCTCGGGTGGCTTTTCCGAGCGGGCGGCACGCCGACGAGCTGTGCGTGACCGAGCCGGCCAGCGTGATCTGGGCGGTGCAGATGTCGACCGTGGAGTTCCACCCCTGGCACTCCCGGCGGGCCGACACCGAGTGCCCAGACGAGCTGCGCATCGACCTGGACCCCCAGCCGGGCACCGACTATGCCGATGCCCGCCGGGTCGCCCTGGCGGCGCACGAGGTGCTGGCCGAGTTCGGTGCGACCGGCTGGCCGAAGACCTCCGGCAGCCGGGGCATCCACGTCTACGTCCGGATCGAGCCGCGGTGGAGCTTCACCGAGGTACGCCGGGCCGCGCTGGCTTTTGCCCGCGAGCTGGAGCGCCGGCTGCCCGAGCTGGTGACCAGCAAGTGGTGGAAGGAGGAGCGCGGCCCGCGGGTGTTCGCCGACTACAACCAGAACGCCCGGGACCGCACCATCGCCAGCGCGTACAGCCTGCGAGCCCGACCGGCTGCGCCGGTGTCCACCCCGCTGACCTGGGCCGAGCTGCCAGACGCCGACCCGCAGGACTTCACGGTACGGACCGTGCCGGACCGGTTCGCCCGGCTCGGCGACGTGTGGGCCGGCATCGACGAGGCACCCTGGTCGATCGAGCCGCTGCTGGAATGGGCCGACCGGGACGAGCGGGACCGCGGCCTGGGCGACGCGCCGTACCCGCCGCACTTCCCCAAGATGGAAGGCGAGCCAGCCCGGGTTGCTCCCAGCCGCGCCAAGACCGTGCCCAGCGACAACGCCGCCGAGTAAGTCTACACTACGCCGGGCATTGCGCTGACTCGCCCGGCCTCGCGTTGGCACGGCGCGTCGGGCCGTGTGCTGACAGTTCTGTCAGCCCCCCGCTCTACGGTGCTGGTAGACCGACAGACGCGGATACGACAGAGAGGGGCCATCTTGGATCCCGACAGTAGCAGGTGGCGAAGGGTGGCCAATACGGCAAGGACCGGTCTTAACGGCACGCTGGCCGTACTCGCGGGTGTGCTACTGCTGTGGCTCTCCGGTGTTGAGGAGTGGGTCGGCAGAAACACGGCGGTCGCTACCCTGCTGAATCAACTCGGTGGGCTTCCCGTCGTTACCGGCGCCCTCCTTCAGCTACCTGCCAGTGGGGGCCGAGACGGATATCCGGGGAGTCGGGGATGTCTACGTATACTGACACGAGTCGTTGGCGTGATGGACTATGTGGTCACCCTGAAGACGTCGGGAGCGGTCCGAAATCGTTGCCAGATAGGGCGGCCATCGGTGATCCAATCGTCGTTGCGTCATGCATCGTGGTTGCGTCGTGGCTGGTACGATCGGTCGATCATACGGCCGGTGACGGTTGGTCTCGACGATTTCGCCGCCGCGACGCGCGTCAGCACCCCAGCGGCGTCCTGGTTGAGCACGCGACGGGCACCTATGCCGGTCGCGGTATCCAGCCGGTTGATGCTCGCGATCTTGCGGTGTTCACGGTGGGTCAGGTGGCGGCGGGTGCTGGTGGGGTGTTTAACGTCGCTGCTCCGGTCGGGCGGAAGAGCTATGGCGGGATGTTGGCGGCCTGCGCTGCGGCGGAGCTGGTGTGGGTCGGTGAGGGCTGGCTGATCGAGCCGGGTGTGGTGCACAGGCGGTTCGCTGAGCATGGTATTGACCCGCAGCGTGAGGCCGTGCTGCTTGCCGAATGGGACGTTTATCAAGCTGGCTTGACACCGCCTGGGTAAGGCTGGGAGTAGGCGTTCATGCCGACAAGCAGCTTGTCGGCATGGACCGGGGCAATGTGATGCGAGTTGGCGCGGGTGTAGCCGCTGGCGGGACTTAATTGTACGAAACCGTCTGCTGCGGGGCGCTGATCGTCTGCGACTGCTACGCGCGGACCAAGCTCAAGGGGTCGGATGCGGACTGCCACATTGTCCGTGCCTTCCCCGGGATGCGACCAATAGCGGAGACCGCCGCGGATTGCCGTCTTGGCTGTGCACCATCTGGCAGATGTATAAATTTACCCTCAGCCGTAGGTCGGCCCTATTGGTCCTGGCGGGAAAGCTGAGGGACCGCTTCGTGTGGTGTCTTTGCTTGACTGGTCTTCGGGGTATGTTCACGTTCACTGACGTATCTGAATGGGGGCAGCGGTGGGGCAGGTGCCGCGGGAGTTGGTGCCGGGTCGTTCGGTGCATGATCTGTTTGGCGCGGAGCTGCGGTACTGGCGGGAGCAGGTGGGGTTGTCCCAGGTGCGGCTGGGTGCGGTGGTGTGCTACAGCGGGGACGTGATTGGCAAGGTGGAGAAGGCCGAGCGTTGGCCGTCGCGGGGGATGGCTGAGGCGTGCGACGCCGCGCTGGGCACCGGTGGTGCGCTGGGGCGGATGTGGCCGACGGTGGAACAGCAGCGGTGCCAAGAACTCCAAGACTGGCCCGGTTGGCCGATGCGGACCGTGCTTCGCGGGAGCGGCAGGCGGGGTCGTGCCTCGCGCCGCTGCCGGGCGTGGCCTACCGTCAAGGATGCGGCACTGCCGCTGAGGCGGACCGTGCCGGCGACCCGGCCGGGGTACGACATGAGGTGGTCATGACCGCGCACGAGGGCAGCCAGCACGCCGAGAATGCCGAACGGCGCGACATCGGCGAGGCTACCTTGGAGCAGGTCCGGGCTGAGGTGGTGCGGCTGTCGCGGGAGTTCGTGACTGGGGCGCCGTTCCCGGTGTTTCAGCAGATGCGGCAGGTGCGGGCTCGTATCTTTGCCGCGCTGGAGCGGCGGCTGTGGCCGCGGGATCAGACCGATCTGTACTTCCTGCTGGGCTGCCTCAGCGACCTGATGGCCTGCGCCGCCGACGACTTGGGCTATCCACAGGCTGCCGAGGAGCTGCTGCGGGCCGGTTGGACATACGCGGTAGCGATTGACCACCGCCCCTTGATGGCGCATCTACGCTCGATACTCGCCTATACCGCCGTCTGGCACGGCCGTCCCCGGCAGGCCCAAGACCTAGCCCGCAGCGGGCTCGATTATCTTTCCGACGGCTGGGAGGCTGCCGAGCTTCACCTCCAGCTCGGTCGGGCAGCGGCCCGCCTTGGTGACAGTGACACCGCACGTCGTGCGATCGATGCCGCCCACCAGGCTTGCGAACGCGAGCACCATGATGAACTGCTGGAGATCGGGGGCGAGTTCGGGTTGTCTCGGGCCAGCCAACACTTTCTCGCCGGCTCGGTGCTAACCGAGATCCCCGAGACCACAGGTGAAGCGGTCGTCGAGCTGGAGCGGGCTACCAGCCTGTACACGGCTGGGCCCGAACCCGGCGAGAACCATGCCTTCCAGTGCAAGGCGCTGGCTCACATTGACTTGGCCGTTGCCCAGCTTCGTACTGGTGCGCTGGAGGCCGCGGTCGTCGCCTTGGAGCCCGCCTTGTCCCTGCCCCTGGCCCAGCGCGTCGACCCGCTGTCGGCCCGGCTTGGTCTGGTCCGGGCCGAGCTTGCCCGTCTCCGCTACCACGGTGACGCCTCGGTGAGCAGCCTGGACGAGCGCATCGAAGACTTCACCCGGCAGAGCATCGTCGACGACCTCAGCGACCTACCCGGCCCCCGCTAGCCCAGATGGCCCTACTCGGTCGATGCCACCAGGGCAGGCCGGCCGTTCTAGCGGTTGGCACCGAGTTGGCTCCGACCTGCGTGATCTGGGTGTACCCAGTCCCCGCCGCCGAGCTGCGGCTGTTCCTCACCCAACTCGCCGACCTTCATGCCCCGACCGCATCCGCAGCACACCCTGGATGCGGCCCCCTGGGGTCAGGCGGCATCGAGCTGTGTCGCTGTTGGATCGCCCGGTCTGGTGGGCCCGAACGCTTGCCTGACGGGCGATCATGGCCGAGGATCCCAGCTATGCCGGGTTCGAGGGTGCTGCTCGACGGGTTCTGGCCCGGGCGACGCATGAACCACTTCGACCAGTGGTGTTGTTGGGGCTGCCCGGTCTGATCCCGTCATCGGACGGCGCCATGATCCAAGTGCCGAGGCCGGCTGGCCCGTTCTTCTCCTCCTGTCCGCCCGCTACAAAGGGGTACTGGCATGTCCGTCACCGACGAGTATCTGCAGAACAACACACGCTATGCGGAGAGCTTCTCCGGCTCCCTCCCGATGCCCCCGGCCAAGCAGGTCGCTGTGATCGCCTGCATGGATGCGCGGCTGAATGTGTACGGCATCCTCGGCTTGGCTGAAGGTGAGGCGCACGTCATCCGCAACGCCGGCGGTGTGATCACCGACGACGAGATCCGGTCGCTGGCGATCAGCCAGCGGCTGCTGGGTACCCAGGAGATCATCCTGATCCACCACACCGACTGCGGGATGCTGACCTTTACCGACGACGACTTCAAGCGCTCTATTCAGGAGGAGGTCGGGATCAAGCCGCAGTGGGCCGCCGAGGCGTTCCCCGACCTCGACGACGACGTCCGGCAGTCCATTGCCCGGATCAAGGCCAGCCCGTTCGTCCCGCACAAGGACGCCATTCGCGGCTTTGTCTTCGATGTGGCCACCGGCAAGCTGAACGAGGTGGCCGTCTAGCGTATGTCGGTGGGCTGGGCGCTGCCCGGATCACTCGGGCGCGCCCAGCCCGCTAGCGAGCTACTCAGTAGTCTCTAGGCGGTGCACATACCGACAATCTAGAGGAGTGGCCGTGGCTGAGGAGTCGTCACGCGTTGATTTTTGGTTCGACCCGGGTTGCCCGTTCACGTGGCGTACCTCGCGCTGGCTGCTGGAGGTCGCTCGCCAGCAGCCCGTCGCGATGACGTGGCACCTGATGAGCCTGAGCGTGCTCAACGAGGGCAAGGAGATCCCGGAGCAGCACCGCGCGGCCATGCAGCAGGGGGTACGCGCACTGCGGGTGCTTGCCGCCGCCGAGGATGCGGGCGGTCAGCAGGCGTTGGCGGACCTGTACACCGCCCTCGGCTCCCGGGTGCACGAAAAGGGTGAGAAGTACGACGACGATGCCGTACGCGAGGCCGTCGCCGAGGTCGGCCTGCCGGAGTCGGTGGCCGCCGCGGTCGACGACGAGGGGCGCGATGAGCAGGTGCGGGCTAGCCACCACGAGGGCCAGGATCGGGTCGAGGCCGAGGTCGGCAGCCCGGTGATCGCGATCGACGGGAGCTGGGGGTTCTTCGGACCGGTGGTGGTGCCGGTCCCCATTGGCGAGGATGCGACCCGGCTGTACGCCGCGTTGCGGCTGCTGTCCACGGTGCCCGCCTTCAGCGAGCTGAAGACCGCCCGCGCCCCGCTCTAGCCGGCGGGGCAGGCTGTCCGCGGCTTCAGTACGCGAAGGGCGAGCCGACCCGGTGGCGTCTGGGCGCATCGTTTGTTCAGGAACCGGTAAGTTGCCAGCGGTGTTTGCTGTCGGGGTGGTCGTACCAGACGTACTGCTCGGTGGTGGCGGCGGTGATGCCGAGCCGGTCGTATCCCGGCTTGCCGGCGGCCTGCCAGAACTCGTAGGCGTCCTCGATCCGGTCCACAGCCGGCGTGGGCCGTACTGGGTGACGTCTATCCGTGGTCGGTGGGGGTGGCTCGGGCTATCGCGTAGGAGCCGTCGGGGGCGGACAAGCTGATCGCGGGCGCGCTGTCGTCGATGTCGGGTGCCTAGGTGGTGTCGGGGAGATGCCACTGCGCGACGAAGCCGAAGGTGTAGTCCGCTCGGATCAGGTTGGGGTCGATGTCGGTGTGGGAGTGCGCCGGCTCGTCGTTGAACCAGGGGTGCGGTGACGGGGTTGCAATGTCCGGGGTGTGCCGCAGCCGCATGAACTCTGTCCAGTGGGGCAGGCACCGTCCGGTGGCGGTCTGGTTGGCTTTACGGTCAGTGTGGCGACGGTACCGCCGAGGGTGCCGTGCAGATCGGCGACAATGACTGCGTCAGGTGCAGCCTGTTCCAACCAGGCCGGCGGGATCGTTGGTACACCGCACGTGGCGATCATCCGGTCGTACGGGGCGCGCGGCAGGGAACCCTCGGCGCCGTCGGTGGCGGCCAGGATGGGCGTGTAGCCATTGGCGGCGAGCCGGTCCCGGGCGAGGTCGACCAGTTCGGGGTCGATGTCCACGCTGGTCACGTGCTCGCTGCCCAGCCGCTGGCACAGCAGGGCGGCACTGTAGCCGGTGCCGGTGCCAATCTCCAGCACCTGGTAGTTCGTCGGTGACGTCCGGATCCTCCAGCATCCGTACGACGAGGGAGGGCAAGGTGGAGGAGCTGGTGAACATCGGGTAGGCGCCGGGCCGAAGTTCGCGGGACAGCGGGGCCAGCACCACCTTGGTTATCAGGGTCTGGTCGCTGTAGACCGCCTCCAGCAACTCATGGCGGTGTGGGTCGAACGGCAGCAGACACGCCGCGCCGAGTTCGGGATAGTACGAGGGCAGGTAGGGATGCCGCCGCGTGCTGATAAACGCCTCCCGCCAGCGCGGGCTGCGTAGCATCCCCTCTTGGACGAGCCGGTCGGCCAGCTCCCGCAGCCGGGCCGCGGCGTACTTCTGCTCCTCCGGGCTAAGGTCGGTAGGGAGGACCATCACACGGTCTTCCGCTGGCGAGCAGGTCGGCCAGCGTCGCGGTGATCGGCAGGTCCAGCGCCTCTTCCAGCCACCCGTACTGGCCGAACGGGTTGCATTCGAGCATGACCCACTCCCCATCCGGCGTCACGACGAAGTCGAATGTCCCGAACCACAACCCAAACTCTCGCAAGAACGCCAGCATCCCGGCGACGACCGGCTCCGGCAGGTCGATCACTGCGTAGTCCAGACTGTTTCTGACTCGTGCTTACGGCTGGGACAAGGCGGCCACGACGTCGTCGGAGGTTACCGGCATAGAGAACATCGGGTAGTCGAATGAGATCGCGTTATCGTGCTCGGCTTGCGAGGTGGCCGCCACACAATCGGTCAGCGTGATGACCCGGTACCCGTTTTCGTATCCCGTTCGCATCGTCGACTCGACGCAGCAGTTGGTGAGAAATCCGCCAAGGACAATCGTTGTGATGCCTTTGTTTCGAAGGATGAAGTCGAGGTTGGTGCTGGCGAATGTGTCTAGACCCCGTTTGCCCTCAATCACGATATCGCCGCCTTGCGGAGCTAGGTCATCGACGATCGCAGCGCCCCAGCTGCCTTTGACAAACGCGTTGCCATCGACGACGCCTTTGAGGATTCCGTACGGACGCGAGGAGATCTCGTGGTAACCCTCGACGAAGGTGATCGGCGCGTGCATGACCATCGCGCCGGCTCGGCGAGCAGCCTCGACAACCGCGACGGTGTTGGCAAGCATGCCAGTCTTGTCCATTACATCGGCGACCGCGCCGTGTAGGACACCGCCTTCAGTGGTAAAGTCGTTCTGGTACTCGATCAGCACCACAGCCGTGGTAGCCGGATCAAGTGTCAACGTGTGGGTCATCAGGGCACCTACCTCGTCGCGGCGTGGATCGCATTCCGATCTCATTAAAGTGCTTGTCAGACTAACAGGCAAGAGACGGTAGCTCTCCGGATGAACCTCTCCCAGAAACGCCACCGACCCGCAGAGTACGGACCTCTTTCATGGTGACGCGCTAGCCGGTTGACGGGGCGCGACCCCGCACGAAGATCGGGGCCGTGTCTTTCTCAGACCCTGCCCAGCAGGTGCGCCCCGTGGGGCGGAGGAGTCCAGGCGTTGCCGTTGCGTACGTGACGCAGCAGGGCAAGGTAGCCACAGAGTACGACCTGGGTCCCGCACCCGGAGCACACTCCGTCACGGGAGGAGTGGATCACCGAGATCTGCGCCAGAGCGTAGCGGAGCTTGTCCGGGTCGGCGGCGCACAGGCAGTGCTCGGCCGGCACCTTGCACACCGCGCACATCCTCGGCATGGGGCGCGGGCGGTAGTCCCCGGCGAAGAAGTCCTCGGTGCCACGGTGTTCGTACTCCTCGATCTGGGCGCCGAGGCCGGGGCGGCGGAACGGACCCCGGTAGGCAGGCCGACCGGTGTGTAGTCCGTTAATCTGGGACTGGCTGGGCGGTGTCTGACCCGTCGTCGACCGGCTCGGTACGTTCGGTGTCTCGGTTCGTGTTCACGCGGTGACGTTAAGTCAGCGCCGGCCAGTGAATGCTGCAATGACGCAGTCCTGCGGCCCAATCCGGCGCGGCTAGGTGGCGACGTGTAGCCGTTCGCACAAGCCGCGGAGTTCGCTGCCGCCGGCTTGCCGTCGTGCGTGTTCCAGCAGTCCCCGGGCGGTTTCGGCTGCCAGTGGGCTGGACCGGACGTGCTGTGGGGGCGATGCGTTCGGCGGTCAGCAGGCAGCGGATCGCTTCCCGGTCGCGGCGGATATGAGCTAGGGCGTGGCGGCTACTGGGCCGAGGTCTACTGGGCCGAGCCGACCCGGATGGCAAACTCACGCAGCCCGGTCATGCCCGCCCGAGTCGGCTCGGTCAACAAGTCGGCGGCCAGGGCGCGCACCTTCGGTTGGGCGCGGACTTCTTCGGGCGCGGCTCGTTCAGCCATGATGAGCGCTCGATAACACTGGGCGGACTTGCCCCATTGGTGGAAGGCGCGGGCCACATCGACCCAGTAGCGGGCCTGCCGTTCGGGCAGCCGGATCCCGCCGGGCGGTACCTGCCGGGCGTACTCGATGGCGGTGCCGGCGTCGCCGAGTGCGTAGCAGGCGCTGATGCGATGCAGGATGACATTGGTCGGACCGAACGCGGTCCAGTGTGCGTTGTGGTCGGTGCCGAGCCGGCCCGCGATCGCATCGGCCTCGTCAAGCAGCTCCACTGAGCGGGACCGGTCGCCGGCTTGGGCCGCAGTGTAGCTGGCGTTGCACACCAACAATCCATACAGCGACAGGTGTTCGGCAGTGGCCCTCGACCCGGCAATGGAGAGCTGGCCGGCGGCGTCTAGCGCGAGGCGCTGTGCAGCGTCGTACCGGCCGGCGCCGCGGCACAGGGTGGCCACGTTGCGGGTGATGCTCGCGGTCACCGCCGGGTCGGCTGCCTGACGGGCGGCAGCCAGCGCCCGTTCGGCGGCCAGCCAGTCCAGGCCGGCCACCTTGAGCTTGATCAGCACGTGGGTGGCGGTGTTGTATAGCTCCGCGGCCACCGCTGGATCGGTTGATCCGGCATCGGCGGCGATGAGCAGGCCGGGCAGCCGGGCGGCAAGTGCCCGGTACCGGCTGGCCTGGAAGTCGACCTTGACCATGATCAGCCCACTGCGCAGCTCTGTCGCGCTGATCGGCAGCTCGGTCGAGCCGATCGCATGGACTGGGGTGGTGCGCCGCAGCAGGGCCTCTTCCAGCCCGCTCACCAGGTCCAGCGTGGGATCGGACGAGGCAGTTGCCGGCTCGGATGTGGTGGCCAGGAGCGTGGGTGTGGCAAGGCCCGCGAGCATGCCGAGCAGCTCACGCCGTCGCACCGGGTCCACACCACCTTCCCGTATCGACTCGCCCGGCACCTTACCGGCAGGAATCGGCCGGTGGACGGCAGTCAGGCCCGGCAGATCGGCCAGCCCGAACAATCTCGGTGGGATGTTAAACACCGCGGCGAGCCGACGCAGCACCATCACGTCGGTCAATGGCTGCTTGCCGCGTTCCACGCGCGACAATGTGGAGGCTGAATATCCGGCCTGGCGTCCCGCTTGGTCGAGGGTGAGCCCAGCCGCGGTGCGTGCCAGCCGCAGCAGCGTCCCGTACCGACCCTCGGCTGCGGCTTGGCGGGCGTAGGGCAGGTCCGCCCAGCTCGGATCGGTGTCCACCGTGTTCTCCCGACCGTAACCGGATATCCGTATTCCCAGAGTGACCGACAGTTTGCGTGGTGTGCAAGCGCATTGCGCCCAATGCGGTGACTACTGGTCCTGACCAGCCCGGCCCGGTGCCCTGTAAGGGGACGCCTACCGAGGCGCCGCCGTTTCCTCGATATCCGAAAGGCCCGTGATGCTCAACCTGTCCCCTATCTCCGCAATCCAGCCGATGACGGCCGCCGATCTGGCTCGGATCGGACTACTTCAAGCCGGCGCCGGCTGCGTGATCAGCTCGCATGCCGTTTTCGAACCCACCGACATGCTCGGTACCCTGCGGCCCATCGTGCTCGGCGAACGCTGCATGATCGCCGCCGGCGCCGTGCTGCATGGCGGTGTCCAGCTTGGTACAGGCGTCCGGATCGAGGAGCACGTCATCCTCGGCTCGCCGGAGTACGGCTACGCCGTCCGTCAGGTCTATCCCGGTGCCGGAGCACCCACCGTGGTCGGCGCCGAGGTCGTGTTGCGTGCCAGTGCCATCATCTACGCTGGCTGCCGCATCGGGGATGCTACTGTGGTCGGCCACCACACACTGCTGCGCAGCGGCGTCACCGTGGGCGCTGGCAGCCAACTCGGTCACCACCTCACCATCGAGCGGGAGACCCATATCGGCGACGGGGTACGCATGTCGCCTGGTTCACATCTCACCGCTGCTACAGAGATCGCGGATAGGGCTTTCCTGGGCGCCGGAGTACGCACCATCAATGACAAGCAACTCGTCTGGCGCGACCCTGAGCACGAGGCCGAACTCACACCGCCCCGCTTCTGCGAGGGCTGCAAGGTCGGATCTGGATCGACCATCCTCGCGGGCATCGTTGTCGGTGCCTATGCGCTTGTCGGTGCTGGGTCGGTGGTCACCTGCGACATCCCACCCGGCGCGACCGCCTACGGCGTTCCCGCCCGAATCCGATACCTCGACGAAAGGGAGGCGGCGCGATGAACGCGCTGCGCCGCTGGTTGGAGCCGCTGCGAGCGGCGCTGCCCGAACTTGACACCACTGCTTGGGACCTGCTCGGCCATCTCGACGCTCATCTCCACCAGTTTGCTGGCGGACTACCTGCCGGTCAGACCGACAGGTCAGCATGGCTGCTGGACGTTCGCCAGCAGCTCGCCTCCGCCGGCTACACCATGCTCACCATCCCCGGCTCACTCGGTGGTATGGACCGACCCGCGGTACTGCAATGCTTGGCCCAGTTCGTATGCGGGCTTCACGACCTAGACCTGCGTGACGCCACCGGGCTGGGCCACGGCGCCCTCGTGACTCATGCTGCCAACCTCGCAGTACGTGACCGATGGCTGGCTAGGCTCGCCCACGGGCATCTTGTCGGTATCGCTGCCACCGAGCGCTGCGGCGGCAGCCGCATCCGGGAGATCACCACCCGGGTGACCCTTTCGCGGGGCGGCCGGTGGCTGATTTCTGGTGAGAAGATATGGGTTTCGCGCTTGACCGAAGCTGCCGGACTGGTCGTGTTTTTCCGTGATCCGGACGGGCGCATCAGCGCCGCGATCATCGATGCGACGGCACCGGGGCTGGAGCGCAAACTGATCCGGCCAGCCGGGCTGGCCGGCTGGACGTGGGGCATCCTGCGCCTGCGCCAAGTCTCTGTCGATCCGCGTACCGACCTGATCGGACAGCCAGGGCGGGGTCTGGACGTGTTCAGGGACCATTTCACCCGGTTCCGACCGCTGGTGACCGCGACCGCGCTGGGAGCTGCGGCCGGCGTGCACACCATGGTCGCCAACACTTTGTATGCACGAGTCCGGGTCGGTGCGCTGCCTCACATCCGTGACAACGCGCTGATCACCCTTGGCCACACCCATGCCGAGATCACTGCGGCGCTGCTGTCCGCACTGACCACGACTCGGATTGCCGCAGCCGGGCATCCGCAGGCCGACCTATGGGCACGGGTGGGAAAGGCGTATGGCGTAGCGGCTGCGTGTCGATCCGTTGACGAGTTGATCCCACTCGTCGGTGCCGCCGGCTTCGCTGCCGCGAGCCCTTTGATCAAAGCCAGAGGTGACCTGGCCGGGCTACGTTACGCCGATGGCATCCACGACAGCCTGTACCGCTCTGGCGGCAAGACTATCCTCCAAGAGGCGTCCGAACCGGTCATCACTGACACGCCGCTGCCGGTTTCATAGGGGACAGGACATCTCTGACCCGCCACGGTGTGTGAACCCGCATCCGGCCGGCACCAGCACGCTCAAATGTCAATGCCGGTCGGTGAGGCGATCGCGCTGCCGTTCTCCAGATAGACGACTCGGCCTGCCGCCTGTGCGGTCACACATGCCGCCAGCCGGCGGGCCAGCAATGGCGATAGCCGCTCGGCAGCTTCCTGTGGAGTGCAGAACGCCCAGCCCCGCAGCTCCTCGGGTGGGACCGCGATCTCTGCAGCTTCCTGCGCCGGCAACACGCCGCCGTCGAAGATGACCATCAAACCCTCCGTACGGCCCTCGCGGGGTGATACCCAGTCGATTGCCAGTAGGTCCCCCGGCGGGCGGGACAAGCCCAGTTCTTCCTTCAGCTCGCGGCATACCGCTGCGTATGGGGATTCGTCAGCCTGCACCGCCCCACCCGGGATCTCCCAGTAATCCTTGTAGGTGGGCTCGACCAGAAGCACCCGCCCAGCAGCGTCGAAGAACAATGCACCCGCGCCCATTCGCTTGCGCGCCAGCGCCGCTGTGTAATCCACCGGAACAGGCTCGGCTGTGGTCACCTGGCGCACCCTAGCTCATGCCAGCGGTCGCCGGGTCGCCCGGGTGACCCGGCGTACTCGCGCCTTGCCTGACCGGCGGCAATGACCGACGATCACGGAGGGTACGCCGGGTGCGAGGTGCTCGACGGCTTCTGGCCTAGGCGACGCCTGCTACTTCGACTAGTGGTGCCCGTCCCGGAAGGGGTAATGGCATGTCCGTCACCGACGCGTATCTGCGGAATAACGCCCGTTATGCGGAGAGTTTCTCCGGTCCGTCGATGTCGCCGTCCCGGCATGTCGCCGTGGTTGCCTGCATGGATGCCCGGCTGAACGTGTACGGCATCCTCGGTCTGGCCGAGGGTGAGGCGCACGTCATCCGCAACGCTGGCGGGGTGATCACCAACGACGAGATCCGGTCGCTGACGATCAGCCAACGCTTGTTGGGCAGCCGAGAGGTCATCCTGATCCACCACACCGACTGCGGGATGCTCACCTTCACCGACGATGAGTTCATGCGCTCCCTGCAGGACGAACTCGGTATCAAGCCGTCCTGGTCGGCCGAGGCGTTCCCCGACCTGGAGGAGGACGTGCGGCAGTCCATTGCCCGGATCAAGGCCAGCCCGTTCATCCCGCACAAGGACGCCATCCGCGGCTTCATCTTTGACGTGGCCACCGGCAAGCTGAACGAGGTAGCCAGCTAGCGTACGTCCGGTGGCTGGACGGTTCGGGCTGCCCCACTCCACAGCCCACCGGCTAGCTGACCGGGCAGGTGGTCTGCGGCTTCGGCACGGTGTCGGAGATCAGGTACTGGTCCACCGCGGTAGCGATGCAGCGGGTCTTCGGGTATGCGGTGTGTCCGTCGCCGTCCCAGGTCAGCAGCACCGCGTGGCCGAGTACGGCGGCCAGGTGCTGGGCAGCGACGTACGGGGTGGCTGGGTCGTGCCGGGTACCGACCACCAGGATGGTCGGGGTGGTCGGTGCGGACACCTTCGGCACCGGGTGCCGAGGTGCCTTCCAGACCTGGCAGGTGATCAGGCTGAGCGCCAGGGTGGTGCCGAACAGCGGGTACTGCGTGCGCCACTGGGCGAGCTTGGCCTTGATCGTGGTCTCGGACAGCCGCTGGTCGGTGTCCGCGCAGGTGATCGCCAGGTTGGCGTCCAGGATGTTGCTGAAGGTGCCATCCGGGTTGCGCTGGTTGTACGCATCATCCAGCGCCAGCACCCCCTTGGCATCGCCGTGGTCGGCCGCCACCAGTGCGGCGGTCAGCTTCGGCCAGTCGCCCCGGTCGTACAGCGCAGACACCACGGCCAGCAGGACGTTGCCGGCGGTGGCCCGCCGAGTGTCGCGAGCGGTGCTAGACGGGATCGGGGTCGCCCGCGCCTTGGCCAGCAACCGGGTCAGGAAGCCACGCGGGGCCGCCCCGAGCGGACAGCTCGCACCGCCGGCCGTGCAGTTCGCGGCGAACTCGTTAAAGGCATCCTCGAAGCCACCGGCCTGCGCCGCGGCGCTGGCCACCTCATCAATGGTCGGGTCCACCGCGCCGTCCAGCACCACGGTACGGATCCGGCCCGGAAACAGCGTGGCATACACCGCGCCAAGCAACGTGCCGTAGGAGTAGCCGAGGTAGGACAGCTTCGGCTCATCCAAAGCCTGCCGGAGCTGGTCCATGTCCCGGGCGGTGGCAGTGGTGTTGAACAGGCCGAGCTTGTCGCCGTACTTGGCGTAGCAAGCATCCGCGACCTGCTTGGCCTGGGCCACCTGTGCGGCGTACTCGGCGTTGGTGCGGGCGTCCGGGTCGGTGGCCGTCTCCGCGTCCTTTTCGGCCGGGCTGATGCACTGCACCGGGTCCGACAGCCCGACCCCGCGTGGGTCGAAGCCGACCAGGTCGAACCTGCGCAGCACCTCCTCGGGGAGCTGCAAGGCCAGCCCGATCACCGCGTCCGTCCCGGAGCCGCCCGGTCCGCCGGGGTTGATGACCAGCGATCCGACCCGGCCGGTCTGCCCGGCCAGCCGGGCCCGGACCACGAACATCGACAAGGTCTGCCCGCCCGGGTTGGCGTAGTCCAACGGGACCGGCATGATGCCGCAACTAAATGACAGGTCGCGGTCGCTACCGGGCTGGCCGGCTATCTCCCCCTTGATCGCGCCAGTGCAGTCCCGGTAGGTGAGGTGGGGCCCGGCGCCTGGCACGCGGGTCGGCGTACCGGTCGGAAACGCTGCGGTGGTAGCAGAAGAGGAGGTACCACCGGTCTGGGTGCAACTGGCCAGCAGCGTGACCAGCAGGATCATGGCCAGCACGACCCGGGCAGGGTGTCTCACTTCAGCACCTCAGCTAGGTCGTACCGGACCGGCTCCTCAAGCTGGGCGTAAGTGCACTCGCGAGGCTGCTTGTCCGGCCGCCAGCGGACGAACTGCGCGGTGTGCCGGAACCGGCGGCCCTCCATGTGGTCGTAGCGGACCTCCAGCACCCGCTCCGGGCGCAGCGGCTCCCAGGACAGGTCCTTGCCGGCGTTCCACCGGCTCTGCGCGCCGGGCATCCGGTCTCCGGTGTCGGCCGGTGTCGCCCAGCCGGCCCACGGATGGCCGTCGGCCGCGCCGTCGCGCAGCTCGGCCAGCTCGGTCACCAGCTCGGCCCGCCGCCGTGCGGTAAAGGAGGCCACCACACCGACGTGCTGCAGCTCCCCGCCGTCGTACAGGCCGAGCAGCAACGAGCCCAACAGGGGCTGTTCGGGGAGGCTGGTCTTGTGCCAGCGGAAGCCGGCCAGCACGCAGTCGGCGGTCCGTTCATGCTTGATTTTCAACATCAACCGCTGGTCCGGGCGGTACGGTACGTCGGCCGGCTTGGCGATCACACCGTCCAACCCGGCGCCTTCAAAGGTACGAAACCAGCGCTCGGCCAGCCGCAGGTCGTCGGTCACCGCGGTCAGGTACACCGGTGGGCCGGCCGCGGCCAGCGCTTGCTCCAACCGGTCGCGGCGCTGCCCGAACGGCGCCTCCAGCAGCGAGTCCGGGCCGACCGCGAGCAGGTCGAAGGCTACGAACGAGGCCGGTGTCTGCTCGGCCAGCAACGCGATCCGGGACTCTGCGGGGTGGATCCGGTTCAGCAACGCATCGAAGTCCAGCCGGCCGTCGCGGGCGATCACGATCTCCCCGTCCAGCACGCAGCGCGCTGGTAGCTCAGTACGCAGCGCGGCGACCAGCTCGGGGAAGTACCGGGTCAGCGGCCGCTCGTTCCGGCTGCCCAGCTCGACCTCGTCGCCGTCCCGGAACACAATGCACCGGAACCCATCCCACTTCGGCTCATAGCGGTAGCCACCAGAAGTAGGCAACGTCTTGACCGGTTTGGCCAGCATTGGCGCGACCGGCGGCATCACGGGGAGATCCACCTCCCCATCCTGGCATCCCCTACCGACACTCCAGTCAGCCGACGCTCCGCTCGAGGAGATAACGGCAGAACAGCGCGCCGTCCTCCGCCAGCAAGTGGCCCAGCCGCAGCCGGCTCGGCTCCGGTACCGGCGGGCCGGCCACGATCCGGCCGGCGCCCGGCCCGGCCAGCATCGGCGAGACCGACAAGCACAGCTCATCCACGCAGCGGGCGGCCAGCAGCGCGCCGAAGAGATGTGGGCCACCCTCGCACAAGATCCGGGCCAGCCCGCGTTCGGCCAGCGCAGCCAGCGCGGCAGGCAGGTCCACCGCAGTACGGCCGGCCACGATCACCTCGGTGACCTCGGCCAACGCAGCACGCCGGTCGGCCGGGCTGCCGGCATGAGTGATCACCACCGTACGAGCCCCCTCGGCGTGGAACAGCGTGGCGGCTGGATCAAGATCGAGTGCGGCACTGACCACCGCCACGGTCGGGGTGGCTGGCCGGTCCAGGGCCTCGCGCCGGGCCTGCCTCGCCGGTCCCGGCCGGATCGGGCCGTACCCCTCGATCCGGGCGGTGCCGGCGCCAATCAAGATCACGTCCGCCAGGTCGCGGAGCAGCCCGAAGATCCGGTTGTCGCCCGGCGTCTGCAGGCCCTCCGACACCCCGTCCACGGTGACCGCGCCGTCCGCGCTACAGACGAAGTTCAGCCTCAGGTGCGGTCGGCCGCCACGGTCTGGGACGGCGTACCAGGCGGCCAGCGCAGTGTCGTCCAGCGGCTCGGTCGGGGTCGGCAGCAGGCAACGCATAGCCGCCATCACAGCAGATCCCGGACTGGCGCCCAGAAAGCGGGTGGGCGGGATACTGGGTGGGCTGGCCGACCCGGTCGGTTGGCCTGGTTACTTCGAGTCATTTGCCGGCGTATCTCTTCCGCGGACCGTAGCGTTACGGCACCGTATTCCTCGCGAGCAGCGTCCATGGGGGGCACCCGGGGCACCGGTCCAGAGCGCGGCTCGCGAGCCGGTTGGGGTCAGAGGGGAGATCGTCAAACGGCCATCTGGGGGAACGGGTCGGGAGCCTGACCGTTTGGGTCCGGCGGGCTCCCGGCCATATTTTGTACAATTTTGTGATGCCGCCAGCTTCTGCCTTAACGTACTGATTTGTTGTAGTTCGTGATTGGTACGGACAGTGAGCTGGCGGCATCCTGCAGGGCCTGCGACGGTGACTTGGCGCCATTGAACACCGCCTCAATCGCGGTTTCCACCGCGGCACGGGCCTGCGGCATCACCCCGAGCAGGCAGCCCTGGGTGGCCTTGGTCAGCTTGGTGCCGGCAAGCTGCCGCACCGCGGTGTCGAACTGCGGGTACTGCCGGCGCCAGGCAACGTCCGCCGGCTCGGCCAGCGCTCCCCGGCTGATCGGGAAGTACCCGGTGTGGGTGTGCCAGAAGGTCTGGCTGTCCTTGCTGGCCAGGAACTTGACGAACTCCCAAGCGGCTCGGGTCTCCACCGGGGAGTGCCCCACCCCGTCGATCCACAGCGAGGCGCCGCCGATAATCGGTCCGCCGGAGTCGCTGGCCTGCACCTTCGGGAAGAAACCGGTGCCCAGCGCGAACTTGCCCTTGGCGGCCTCGGTGAAGCTGCGCAGCACGCCGGTGGACTCCAAGGTGATCGCCACCTTGCCGGCGGTAAAGGCGTTCTGCGCGTCGGTGGTCACCCGGCCGGTGTTGACCGCCAGCCCGTCCTTGACCATCGTGGCCCACCAGTCGAGCAGGCTGACCTGCGTGTCACCGGCTACGTTCAGCGCGGTAGCGACCGCGTCCCGGCCGTTACCGTTATTGCAGTACTCCTCATTGGCCATCGCGGTCCACTGCTCGACGTACCAGCCGTAAATCGCCGCCCCGAAACCGGCCTGGCCGCTCTTGGTCAGCGCCTGCGCGTCGGCCCGGATTGCCGCCAGGGTGGCGGGTGGCTTGTTCGGGTCGAGACCGGCCTTGACGAATGCGTCCTTGTTGTAGTATAGGATAGGCATTGAGGTGTTGAACGGCATCGAGTACAGTTTGTTGTCGATGCTGTAGTAGCCGGTAATGTTGGGCTGTAGGTCAGACACATCCAGCTTGTCCTTGTCGATAAAGGACTGCACCGGGATGGTTTGCTTCGAGTCAATCATGAAGCGGGTGCCGATGTCGTAAATCTGCATCAGGCTGGGCGTCTGTTTAGCCTGCACCGCAGTTTTGTACTTGGTGATCGCGTCGTCGTACTTGCCTTGGTAGACGCCGGTGACTTTGATCTTACCGGCATGGGCGGCGTTGAACTGACCAATCAACTCATTCAGCGCGTCGCCGTTCTTACCGTCCATGGAGTGCCAAAACGACACGTTCACCACACCCGTGGCATTGGCCAGTACGTCGGCGCCCGGAGCCTCCATGGTGGAGGATGCCGGGTTGGATGACGACCCGCACCCGGTGGCGAGCAGGCTGGCTGCGCTGACCGAGGCGATCGCCCCGATGATCCGGCGCCAGCGGAGACTTCTCGGCATTGCCCCTCCTTACTAGACGGCTGGCCGATAGCGCTTGGCAGGCTCAGCGGATGGCACCGGCGGTCAGGCCGCGGATGAGGAAGCGCTGGCCGAACGCCACCAGCAGCAGCGTCGGCAGCAGCGCGAGGGTAACCCCGGCGAGGACCTGGCCGGGCTGGTTGGCATCGACCGAGCGCAACTGGTTGATGCCGATTTGCAGGGTCTGCATTTGCGGTGTCTGGGTGACGATCAACGGCCAGAAGAACTGGTTCCACGCGGAGAGGAAGGCGAAGACCGCGAGGCTGGCCAGCGCCGGTTTGGACAGCGGCAGCAGGATGCGGGCCAGGAAGTAGCCGTGCCCGGCTCCATCGATGGTAGCCGCGTCCCGCAGCTCGGCCGGGAACTGCAAGAACGCCTGCCGGAGCAGGAAGGTGCCGAACCCGTTGGCCAGGAACGGCAGTGCCAGCGCCCAGTAGCTGTTGATCAGGTGGTGGTCGGCCATGAACAGGTAGTTCGGAATGATGATCGCTTCCCAGGGCACCATCATGGTGGCCAGGAACAGCACGAACAGCACCCGGCGGCCGGGCATCCGCAAGAAGGCGAAGGCGTACGCGGACAGCGTCGCGGTGACCAGGTGGCCGAGCATCACCGCGATGGCGACCACCGCGCTGTTGATGTATTGCCGGCCGAGCGGCACCGAGTGCAGCGCGGCGGAGTAGTTCGCGCCGTAGACGCCGGTTGGGGCGAGTGCGGGCGGGTAGCTGTTGATTTCCTGCGGCGACATCAGGCTACCGGCGACGGTGTAGTAAATCGGAAACAGCAGCACCACCGCGAGTACGCCCAACGCCGCGTAGGTGAGTACCGCCGCCCGCCGCGACGGTTGGATCCCGCCCCCAGTCCGGTTTACCCGTACGGCCCGGCTCATCCGCACTGCCTGGCTCACCGGTAGAACACCTTCCGCTCCAGGATGCCGAACTGCACCGCGGTGATCACGCCGACCACGACCAGCAGCACGATGGCCTGCGCCGAGGCGAGACCGAACTGGCTGTTGTTGTTCTCAAAGGCGTTCTGGTAAATCGAGTAGACCAGCGTGGTGGTGCTGCCGGCCGGGCCACCCTTGGTCAGGATCAGAATCTGCCCGAAGCTTTGCAGCGACTGGATGGTAGAGACCACCAGCAGGAAGAACAGGCTCGGGGTTAGCATCGGTACGGTGATGCTACGGACCAGCAGCAGCCCACTCGCGCCGTCCAGCCGGGCCGCTTCGTACACATCCTCCGGGATGCCACCCAACCCGGCCGACAACACCAGCAGGTTGTAACCGACGCTCATCCACACGGTGACTATGGCGACGCTGACCAGCGCCACCCCGGGCCGGGTGGTCCACTCCACCGGCGCGATGCCGATAAGGTCCAGCAGGTAGTTCACGATCCCGATCGCGGAGTTCAGCAGCGAGGTGCCGAAAACTACCGACGCAGTGGCCACCGAGTAGGCAAATGGCATCGCGAACGCGGTCCGGAACGCCCGCATCCCGGCCAGCCGGCTTTGCAGCAGCAGGGCCAGCCCGAGCGCGATCACGATGCCCGGGAGCACGGTGAGCAGGACGTAGCCGAAGGTAATGACCAGCACCCGGACAAAGTCCGGCGAGGTGAGCACTTGGCGGAAGTTGTCAGTACCGACGAATACCGTCGGCTGGCCGAAGATGTCGCTGCCGTGCAGGCTGAGCCGTACCGACTGGGCCAGCGGCCAGAAGATGAACAGCGCGAAGAGCCCCAGCGAGGGCAGCAGGAACGCCAGCCCGGTCGCGTGCTCGCGCAGCAGCACCGGCATCCGTCGCCGCCGGCGCGGTTGGGCCGCCGGTACGGCCGGTGCTGGACCAACCCATCCGGTCAGGCCAGCGGTGGGCCCCGTCATCCCGGTCTCCCCGATCGCACGCCTCGCCGTACCGCCAGTGGTTGGTGCCGTCATACCACCTTCCGGACGGTCTACGCACCATCGCACGGCAAGCTGAGCGACCGGTGTCCGGCAGGTGGCGGCGCAGTGGCCGGCTCGTCGAGCCCGGGTGCCCGCCAGGCGAAGACCGCGGTGCCCGCGCAGATCGCGGCGATCAGGATAAGGACGCGGCTGGGCGACCAGGCGGACAGCAGCAGGCCGACACCCAACGGGGTCAGCGGCTGCATGACGCTGGCCAGGAACGAGGTACCACCGAGGACCAGCCCCAACATCTCGGCGGGTACCCGTTGCATCCGGGCGGTGGCCATCGTGGCTCCAAGGATCGGGGACCCGAACGTCACCGAGGCCACCGCCACCGCTACCGCCACCGGATCTCCGGTGATGGCCATCGCGAGGAGTACGGCGGCGCGTAACCCGGCTACCGCAAGCAGGATGCTACGCAGCCTGTACCGCCGTTGCAGGCTAGCCGCGACCAGCGATCCGACCAGGCCGGTCAGCGTGGCCAGGCTCAGTCCTGCTCCCACTACCACGGCGCCGTTCGCGGTAGTGCCGAGGCCGAGAATGAGGGCGTAGAGGAGCGCGGAGACGGCGAAGTTCATCACAGTCGAGTAGGTCGTCGTCGTACGCAGGAACGGGTCGGTGCCGAAGAGCGCGAGCGCGCGCCGCATGGACGGCCGTGGCGACTGCCCGCGGCCAGGCGAGATGGTGGGGCGTAGCGTCGTGCGGATCATCGCGATGCAGGCCAAGGACACACCGAAGCTCAGCGCGTCGAGGACGAACGGCGCCGACTGGCTCCACGCGAACAGCGCGCCACCCAATGCCGGCCCGGCCAGGCCCGCCACGTAGGTGCGTGCCTGGTTGGCCGACACCGCCTCCGGGAGAGCATCAGTGGGCACCACACCGCGCACGGCGTGTGCGGCGGCGGGTCCGAACGCCATCCAGGCGCAGTTGGACACAGCAATGCAGGCCAGCAGCAGCCATGCCACGGCAAGGCCCCGCGCGGCGGCCACCGCGACCACGGCGGCTAGCACGCCGCGCACCAAGTCCGTGGTGATCATCAACCACCGTCGATCGTACCGGTCGGCGAGATAACCGCCCGGGATGGAGAACAACCATGTCGCCAGGTAGGAGACGGTGCCGGCCAGCCCGCCGGCCACCGTCGACCCGGTCAGCCGCAGCAGCAGCAGCGGGGTGGCCACGCCGGCGATCGCCGAGCCGAGTTCCGAGGCCGCCTGGCCGATCCAGAGCAGCCGGAAGTCATGGCTGCGGCCGAGTACGGCGAACCGGGACCGCCGGGTGACCGGCGCCGAGGTCGTCGCGGTCATGGCAGCGGCGTTGTTCCGGGCGGCAGCAGTTCGTCCAGGGTGAAGTTGGTGTTGGTACGCCCGCCCGGCCCGGTCTTGGTCAGCCGGTGCAGGAAGAGCGCGACCCCGGCCGAGCCGCTAGCCAGGTCGGCCGACTCGCGGGCGGCTTGTTCGCCGGGGAAGACCAACCCTTCTGGGCGGTCGATTCCGAACAGCAGCGTGCCCTCGGCGGTCCGCCACGCCTCGGCGAGGTATGCCTCGTCACCGGTGAACTCGTACCCGTCGAGCACCGCGTTACCCAACCCCGCCAGGCCGTGAAACAGTTGCGGCAGGACGGCGTACTTGCGGCAGCAGTCGGCGACCAGCGTTCGGAGCTGCCCGGCCAGATCGGGAGCCAGCCCGGCGGCGAGATACCGGACCAGGGTGCTGACCACCCCGGCAGTGCCTTCGTCCCAGAAGTCGCGCAACAGCTTGGCAGCGTTGGGATCATCGGGTTCCGACAGCGCCGGAAAGGCCACCACCCGCGCGGAGAACCGGGTGGCATGCGACAAGTCGAAGTCAAGCGCGGCCCGGCCCAGCTCATGCCATCGCGCCTGGTTGGTGACCAAATACAGGTAGAGCAGGAACAGCGCGACCCCGCTCGCCCCGTGCGCGTACCCGATCCGCACCGGCCCGTCCGGTTCGGGCCACCGCGCGCCGCGGTCGTCGCGAACGGCCGTTGCGGCCAGCCGCTCTGCAACCTGGAGCGCGTCGTCGAGAAACCGCCGCTCGCCGCCGTGCATCCAGACCTTCAGGCAAGCCATGCCGTACCCGGCGCAGCCACGCAGCACGCCGGTCGAACGCCAGCGCAGCTCGTGGTCTCGTGCCTGGTCCAGCAGCCGCATCGCGATCTCGGGGTAGCCCAGCTCGGCGTATACCCAGGCGATCCCGGCCTGCCCGCTGTATAGGCCCGGCGGGTAGGTCTCGTTGTCCACTGGCTGGGCCAGCGCCCAGCCCACCAGGTGCGCAGGCACCTCCCCGCGGATCGTGTGCAGCGTGTGCAGCACCCCCATCGCACCATGCGCTACCGACAGGGGATTGGTTTCGAACACCATCAGATCGGCGGGGAACAGCCGGTCGGTACGGGTCGGCTCGGCGACCTCCAGCAAGTACCGGGTGACCTCGGCGACCGTTCGGTCCACCTGCTCGGCCAGTGCCGAGTCGATCGGCAGGGTGGCCGGGGCGCCGAGCCGAGGCTCGACGAATGCGGTGACGTCATCGAAAGGTAGCTCAGCGATCCGCTTGCGGACCACATCCGCAGCCGGCTCCAGGTCCTGCTCGTCCATCAGGTTCGCGATGAGCGCGGGCAGCTCGGGGGGCAGCCCGAGGTCCTCAGACAGCGCGTCGAGGAACCCGGGCAGGGTCGGCCGGTGAAAGCCGACGGTGCTGTTGACCACGGCGATCGAGCCGAGCATCAATGCGCCGAGCGCGTGGTAGTCGTTGGCGCGGTCGTAGCCGGTCGCACCGGCCATCCGCGGACTGGACAGCCCGATGGTGTACATGCCGAGGAACGCGTCCCCCTCGGCGACCGCGGCCTCCAGGTCGATCAGTACGACCCGGGTGTCGCCGTCGGTGACCAGCACGTTGGTGAACGACACGTCGCCGATCAGGACGCCGGCCCGGTGCGCCGCATCGATGGCGTCTGCCACTTGCAGCCACAGCGCGCGCATGGTGGCGAAGTACGCCCGCAGCGACTCGCGGCTGATCTCCAGCGTGAGTACCGGGTTGATGGCGATCGAGTGCTGGGAGAGCTGCTTGCTCTCGACGTACTCCTCGACCAGGAAGGCGTGCTCCCACTCGCGGAAGAACGCCACCGGCCGGACGAACCAGCCGCTGCCGGCCAGCCGGCGCAGCAACCGGTACTCCTTCTCCAGCACCTCGATGGCCTCGGCGTTGCACGAGCCGACCCGCACGTGTGGCCGGGCTTCCTTGATGATCACGGTCTGGCCGCTGTGATGGTCGGTCGCCCGGTAGATGCCGCCGCGGTTGGTGAATCCGATCGCCTCGGTGATGGTGAACCGTCCGCCGGCCAGACTGTCGGTCGGCTCGTCATCGGCAGTCTCGTACGGGTCGGTGGCCCAGGCTGGCGGGTTCCAGTAGGGATGCCGGACGTCGGGAGTAGGCAACCCGTCTGGCGTGATGATGTTCAACGACTCGGTGCCGTCAACATTCAGCGTCGGGATACCGCGGAAGCCACCGTAACGGTAGTAGACGACCCGTGATCCGGGCACCCGGCGGTCGGACAGGATATAGGGGCCCGCAAAGTCCGCCAGCGCGCGGGACAGCTCGGCGGCAAGGTGTCGGAACGTCGTGCCGTCGGCCGGGTAGACCGTGATGAACTTACCGCTGGACCCTCGCGGCCATAGCTTGTTGCTGGCCAGCGACACCGCACCAGGATCCAGTAGGAACTTGAAGTGGGTGCCGGAGTCCCGTAGCGCCGGGATAGATCGGCCGAGCACTTCGGCGCTGTCTTCGAACCGGGCCGACACATGCAGCTTCCACCCCTGCATCGCCAGTTCGGCGTCCGGCGGATCGGCGATGTACCACATGCCACGCCGCCGCAGCCGCCAGGTGTTCGGCATCAGCTTCCGGAAAACCGCGAGGTGTGCGCTGGTGGGCGGGTACCGGCCAGGGGCCTCGAACCAGCGGGGGTGGTGCTGGCTGTACAGGTTGAGGGTTTCCCAGGGATACACAGCGTCTCGCTTTCTCTGGGGCCGGTCGGGGTACGGTTGGCGACTCAGCCGGCGTCGTCGCCGGCTGAGTCCCACGGTTCTAGTTCGCCTTCGTGTTGCAGCTATTGCTGTCGCACGAGCCAGTGCTGAGAGCCTCGATACCGACGAAGCCGTTCTTGGCCTCGAGCTTTTGCAGGTTGAGTACCGCGGACATGGAGCGCCTCCTTGAAGCGTGGGAGCCGCCGAATGCGGCTCGAACCGAATCCTTCAGGACTGGAGTATTTGCTCGGTACATGACCGATGGACCGGCGGTACACGCCTCGTCGGGGCGTACGGTATCGCCTGCCGGCTGCTGACTCACCAACCAGCGCAGGCGCTGGGCGCTGGGCTGTTCCCACGAACGGCGACCGGCTGCGCAGCGGATCCGACCGGCTCGCCACGAAGGATGGCCTGCTCCAGCCGGCGCAGCACCGACCCCGGCTCGATGCCCAGCTCGGCGGCGAAGGTATGTCTGGCGTCCTGGTAGATCGCCAGTGCGTCGGCGGTCCGGCCGAGTTGGTACAGCGCAAGCATCAGTTGCTCGCGAAGCCGCTCCCGCATCGGGTACGCGGCAACGAGGGCCTCGATATCACCAAGCAACGCGCCGGCCTGACCGAGTTCCAGGCCGGCCTGCGCATGTTCCTCCAGGACCGTCAGGCGGCGTTCGTCCAGTTGGCGGGCGGCCTCGGCGAGCGGACCGGTGTCGGCCACATCGGCCAACGCCGGCCCCCGCCACAGTGCGAGGGCGTTGCGGTATTCGGTCACCGCGCGGTCGGGGTCGCCAGCGTGTACCGCGTGCCGCGCAGCCGTGACCAGCGACTCGAACCGGTGTAGATCCAGCTCACCACTGCCAACCTCCAGGGTGTAGCCGTACGGATGCCGGTGCAGCCGCTCGGCCGCACCGTTGACGGACAGCAGCCGGCGTAACCGATGCACGTAGGAGTGCAGGTTCTTGCGGGCGCTGGCCGGGGCGCTGCCATCCCACAGAGCTGATAGCAGCCGCGGTGCCGTCACAACCCGGTTGGCCTGCAACGCCAGCGCGGCGAGCAGTGCGCGCAGCTTGGCCGAACCTAATGAGGCCTCGGTGTCGCCCACCCACAGCTCCAGTGGTCCCAGGATCCCGAGCTGGAGGCGTCCGGGAACAGGCAGGCCACCCCCATCGGTACGCCGGGCGCTGGGTACGGGGTGCGCTGGCTCACGCCCGATAGCGGAGAGGTAGGGACGCGCAGTCGCCAGCGGCTCGTCATGTCCGGTTGATCGGGGAGAGGCACTCAGCCTGCCATTGTCCCGCAGTGTGATACCCAGTGCCGTGGCCTCTTCGGTGGCGGTAGCCAGTTCACGCCGGGCGATCGCGGCGTCTTGCGGTTGGGTACGAAGTGCGAGCGCCTGCGCGTACCGCAGCCGGGAGGTCATTACCGCCGGCCAATGTGCCATGGCGAGATTGCGGTGAACCGCTGCGCGCAAATGCTCCACGGCCCGGTCCACGTCGCCGGTGGTCAACGAAGCGACACCCAAAGCGTGGTGGACCGATCCGAAGCAGGCAACGCCGAGACTAGCCATCATCGGCAGCCGGGCAAACGCGCTGAGCAGCTCATACGCCCGAGCCGACGTGTCGGCGTCGTCAAGCAGGTGGGCGGCCTCCACGATGCCGTTCATCGTCACCAGCCAGGTACTTGATCTGGGTAGCTCCGCCAGATCACGACCGCACAGCGTGGCTAAGGCGCCGGCCGCCTTCCGTTCATCTCCGGCTTTCGCCGCAGCCACCGCCAGCGCGGCGAAATACGAGTTGTCCACAGCGCTGAGACTGGGGGAATGGACCAGCTCGTCGAGCATCGGCAGCAGTTCGACAAGGCGGCCTTGGTACCACCGGATCGCCACCAGTTGTGCCCCGTGCCACCCCATGGCGTCAATGTCGCCGGCCGCCGCCCCGCGCTGGGCGCAGGCATGCGCCAGTGCCTCGGCCGCATCAAACCGGCCCGCGCGGATGGTGAGCATCACCTCGATCGCGCTGACCACGAAGCCGACCGCAAGGTGGTCGCCCTGTGCCAGCAGGTCCCGCAACTCGCCCAGCCGGCGCTCCGCGTGCGGTTCGGCGTCAAGGAATAGGTCGACGGTCTGCCACAGCAGACCCATTAATAAGTCGCTGCGGCGCGCTGTCCGGCAGCTCTCACCAATCAGCTCGATGGCCAGCGGCCGCCGCACTACGCCGTGCTCCGGGCCGAGCAGGCAGTGGTGAGCCAGGCTCAGTGCCTCCGCCCGCGCTACCGGATCCGCTGCCTGCCTGGTCTCATCAAGAACCGCGAGGATCGCCGCATGCTCCCCGACCCGGTAGTCGGACTCCCCAGCTAGCCTGGCCCGAAGCCGTAGGGCGAGCCAGGATTGCGGGTTGACCAGCGAGAGCGCGTACCGCAGCCGGGTATGCATTAGCGCTGCGGCCGCGGCGGTGCGGTGCTCATGTACCCAAAGACCGCCGAGACCTAGCGCGGCGACCGCTACCGCGCGCGCGTCGCCGGTCCGCTCGGCCACCCGGTAGGCCGCGTCGAACCGCTGCCGGCTCGCCAGCAGGTCACCGTCATCGACCAGCGCCCGGGCGCCACCCGCGAGCAGCGACTCAATGTCGTCGAAGCTCAACGAAGTCACGGTGTACACACGTCGGCGCCGCCTTGGAGCAAGTACTCCTTCGACCGGTTCAGCCCGCGATCCGATTACTGGCTGTCGGCCAGATCATCGTGGTCCCGCCGGCTTCGAATCCCTCACACAGCCCGCTTCGCAGCGAGCCCGAGGGCCACCTGGTGGGTGGTAATACCACCACCCCCTTGGCAACCATCCGACTCGAGCGTAGGAGCCGGCCGTCACAGCAGGTACCTGTCACGCAAAGACCGGCCCAAAGAGGCACCGGATTAACCCTCCCAGGTGAACCGCCCTGGGGTGGCCGGAGAATGCCGCCACGGCCGAGTGATCCTTGCTGGGTTGGATCTTGGTCGGGTGGGGCAAGTGGTCACCTGTGGTCGCTTGGTAGGGGCAACAGGTGCCCACTTGCTGGGTCGGACCTTCGCCCAGCCACAAAACCTCATCTCAACCTGGTGCCCACTGGCCAAGCCGGCCAGCGCCGTTGTCACACCTCACTGCGGCGCGGGTGCAGGGCCTGGACTGGGCTCGACACCACGGCAAGTCGGAAACGACAGCACTCACCGCCGCCGGACCTCCCGTCGGGCCAGACCTTCGAGAGGCCAGGAACCTGCCGAGGTACGGCGTACCCCTCCACGATCACGCAGCGGGCAGGGTGATCAACCCATGCACAGGTTCGGCAATAGAGCCATGATTGGTTCGAAGTGGTTCATGATTGTGGAGATCGGCGGCTGCCTTACGATGAGGGGGACCAGCCGCGGTGATCTGCCACGGTCAGCCGGGGCCGAGGTCGACGATGGCGGCCGACTCGGCCGGTAGCTCGATCTCGCCGTCCCGGAAGACGAAGCCGTGCTCGCTGGCTAGCAGCACGTTCACCGGGCTGCCCTGCAACGGGATGTGCTGGCGTACGCCGGACAGGTTGCAGACCACCGCGTACCGGCCGCGGTGCAGGACCACGAAGCGGTGCCCGGCCAGCTCGCCGTAGTGGACCTGCACCCGGTCCAGCCGTGGGTCGGACAGCTCCGGGTGGGCCTTGCGCAGCATGATCAGCCGCCGGTAGAAGTCGAGCATCTCGGTGTGCGCCGGTTTGGTCAGCGCCGACCAGTCCAGCTTGGAGCGGATGAAGGTCTGCGGGTCCTGCGGGTCCGGTACGTCCTCGGCGGTCCAGCCGTGCTCGGCGAACTCCGCGCGGCGGCCGGTGCCCACTGCCGTGGCCAGCTCCGGCTCGGGGTGACTGGTAAAGAACTGCCAGCGGGTGCTGGCCGCCCACTCCTCGCCCATGAACAGCATCGGGGTGAACGGGCTGGTCAGCAGCAGCATGGCACCGACCTTCAACAGACCCGTCGAGAGCGTCTCGGTGAGCCGGTCGCCGATCGCCCGGTTGCCGATCTGGTCGTGGTTTTGCAGGCAGACCACGAACCGGTAACCGGGGATCCGGGTGCGATCCACCGGCCGGCCGTGCCGGCGTCGCCGGAAGCTGGACCAGGTGCCGTCGTGGAAGAACGCGCCGGTGAAGGTCTTGGCCACCGCCCCGGGGGCGGCGAAGTCGGCGTAGTAGCCCTGGTCCTCACCGGTCAGCAGGACGTGCAGCGCGTGGTGTACGTCGTCGTCCCACTGTGCGGTCAGGCCGTACCCGCCGCCGCCCCGGGTGGCGACCAGCCGCGGGTCGTTCTGGTCGGACTCCGCGATCAGCGACAGCGGCCGGCCGAGGTGGGTGGACAGCGCATCCACCTCGACGGCGAGCTGCTCCAGCAGATGGGTCGCGCCATGGTCGACGAGCGCATGCACGGCGTCCAGCCGCAGCCCGTCGATGTGGTAGTCGGTCAGCCACATCAGCGCGTTGTCGATGATGTGGCGGCGGACCGGTTCGGAGTCCGGGCCGTCCAGGTTGAGCAGCTCGCCCCAGGTGCTGCGGCCGGTTGTGAGGTACGGGCCGAAGCGGGGCAGGTAGTTCCCGGACGGACCGAGATGGTTGTAGACCACGTCCAGGATCACGCCGATGCCCCGCTGGTGCACCGAGTCGACAAATCGCTTCATCGCCTCGGGTCCGCCGTACGGCTCGTGGACGGCGTACCAGCCGACCCCGTCGTACCCCCAGTTGTGCGTGCCGTTGACCGCGTTGACCGGCAGCAGCTCGACTAGGTCCACCCCCAGCTCGACCAGGTGGTCCAGCCGGTCGATCGCCGCGTCGAAGGTGCCGGCCGGGGTGAAGGTGCCCACGTGCAGCTCGTAGAGCACGCTACCGGCGAGCTGGCGGCCGGTCCAGGTCGCGTCCTGCCAAGCGTAGGCGTGCTGGTCGTACACCCGGCTCGGGCCGTGCACGCCAGCCGGCTGCCAGCGTGAACGCGGGTCCGGCAGCACAGTGTCGTCCTCGTCCAGCAGGTAGCCGTAGTCGCTGCCCGGTGGGGCGAACACCTCGGCTCGCCACCAGCAATCCTGGTCCGCGGTCATCGGATGGTCGGTCTTGCCGACCCGCAGCCGGACCCGGTCAGCGGCCGGAGCCCAGACCGCGAAGCTCACCATGCGGATCCTCCTCAGCATGTCGGCGCGCCGGTGACGCGGTTGCCGGTCACCCCACGAACCGTCTGCGTGACATCCTGCGTGGTCCTGCCCCCTCCGTCGACCCGCCGCTGGCCACCGAGAGGACACTTCGCACGGCTGGGCTTAATGGATGCTTGCGGGTTGACCGCCTGGGACTGTTGCTCGAGAGTGAGCCGCGCCCGCAAGGGCCTGGTGTGGAAGCTGAACCGAGCTAGCTCGGGGGCCCAGCGCTGGTAGGCGGCGACATCGGCGGGTAGCCCCGGATCCTTCGTGAGTCGATCCACCGCGTCGGTCGGCCGCTGCCAGGTCCCTCACCGGCAGAACAGCGACACGCTACCGACCGCTCACCCCCGAGGGCGCCAGCGCCTGCCGCAGACTGGCAGCGCGGCGACCGCCGGTGCGGGTGACACCTGCCACACCGGCGGGTCAGCGCGATGGTGCCACGGTCGTGATCACGGCCGACAAGGTGAGAGTACGGCGGCTACCGGTGCGCTGTGAGCAGCGGCGCGTACCACATGAACAACTCCTGGCGGTCCCGGCGCAGTCGCAGAGCCAGAGGAGAGAGTAGAAGCAGCTTGGCCGCGCCAGTGTTCGGCCGCGGCCAGCAACTCGCGCTAGAGGCGAAAAGTCCAGCAGTCGCCGGCTGTCCAGCTTGACCAGCGAGTTGTGCCACAGCTCCTCAGCGAACGGGCGGGCAGCGGAAACGAGTGTCGCAGCACGCGGGCACCACATGTGATGATGTGGGCGTGGAGTTCGAACGGATCAGCATCGACCACCGCGTTATGGGGGGTGCCGTGCATCCGCAGCACCCGGATACCGGTGGCTACCCTCGTCGGGTTGCTCGCCGACGGGATGACCTTCGATGATGTCCTCAGGGACTACCCTCAGCTCAAGTCGGCGGACATCTTCGCTGCCCTTCACTATGCGGCTGCCGCAGTTGACGAACGTGAGCTGCCGCTGCGGACCAGTGCGTGAGGTTCCTCGGCGACGAGTGTCTCTCCGCCCGGTTTGCACACCTACTTGAGGAATGTAGTCATAATGCCGTACATGTCACGGAATGCGGCCTTGCTGACAAGTCCGATGAGCAAGTGATGAGGGCTGCGGCGGCCGAAGATCGTGTCCTCCTGTCGGCAGATACCGACTTCGGCGAGATGCTCGCGGTCGGCCGAGTGATTGCGCCGAGTGTCATCTTGTTCCGGCGCCTGGGCCGGAGACCTGACGAGCTGGCCAGGCTGCTGGTCAACAACCTCGACGCGGTAAGGGACGAGCTGCACAGTGGCGCCTTGATTGTGATCACGGCCGACAAGATGCGGGTGCGGCGGCTACCGCTGGGGTGACGGCCGTTGCGCCGGCGGTGCCAGCAGGGCGACCGGGTAGCGACCGAGCAGATCGGCGAGCCGGACCGGGCCGGCCGTGACCTCCCGGCCGGTGAGCTGCTCGATCGACCAGTGCGGCAGCCGCAGAATGGTCTGGCCCCAGCCGGACCGGCGGGCCAGCCCGGCCGGCAACCGGGTCGCCACCGCGACCACCCCGCCCCGGTCGAAGGACACCACGTGCTCGGCGGCCGGACCCTCGGCCAGCAGCGGGGCGTACCCGGTGAACAACTCCGGCCGATCCCGGCGCAGCCGCAGCGCCCGGGAGACCAGCAGCAGCTTGATCGCGCCGGTGTCGTCGATCGGCGGCAGCCAGCCGCTGGCCAGCCGGACCAGCAGGTCGCGGCGGACGGCGAAGTCCACCGGCCGCCGGTTGTCCGGGTCGACCAGCGAGTTGTCCCACAGTTCGCTGCCCTGGTAGGTGTCGGGTACGCCCGGGCCGGTGAGCTGCAGCAGCTTCTGGCCGAGCGAGTTCGACCAGCCCAGCGGGGTGATCCGGGCGGCGAACCGGGTTACCTCCTCGCGCAGCGCCGGGTCGTCGTAGATCTGGTCGATGGCGGCGTGAATGGCTGCTTCGAACTTCGCATCCGGGTCGTCCCAGCTTGTCTGGGTGCTCGCCTCCCGGGCCGCCTTCTCGGCGTAGCCGTGCAGCCGGTCCCGCTCGATCGGCCAGGCACCGACCACGGTCTGCCACAGCAGGTGGGCGAACGCGCCGTCCGGGATCGGGGCAACGGCTGCCCAACGGCGTACCGTCGCCGCCCACCGGTCCGGGATCTCGGCCAGTACTGCCAGCCGGGCCCGGACGTCCTCACTGCGCTTGGTGTCGTGAGTGGACAGTGTGGTCATGGTCTGCGGCCAACGCTGCTGCCGCTCCGCACAAACGGCATGGAAGTCCATTGTGGACAGTCCGAACCGGCCCGGGTCGCCGCCGACCTCGCAGGCCGCCATGAACCGGGTCCACCGGTAGAAGGCGGTGTCCTCCACCCCCTTGGCCATCACCGCGCCGGAGGTCTGCTGGAACCGGATCGCCAGCTCGTCGGCCGGGTCGGCCAGCCGCGGCAGCAGCCGGTCCACGGTGTCGGCGAGGTCCGGCCGGCGGCGGCGGGCTTGTTCGGCTGCCCGGGTGAGGTACTCGACACCATCCGGCAGGTACGACCGGTAGACCTCGAAGCAGGCCAGCAGTTCGGCCAGTGCCTCCTCGGCCGCAGCCAGCTCGGGCCCCAGCCGGGTCAGCCGGAGTAGCTCGGCGTGCAGCATTCCGGTGGCGATCTCCCGCTTGCACTCGTACGCCAGCTCCGGCCACTCAGTCAACTGGCCGGTCAGTTCGGTGTCCAGCGCGGCGAACGCCGGCTCGGCGGCGGGGTCGACGAACACCGAGCAGATATCGCGCAGCGCGTCGTACCCCGTGGTGCCAGCCACCGGCCAGACCGGCGGCAGCCGCTCGCCCGGCTCCAGGATCTTCTCCACCACCAGCCAGGCCGCCGGCGCCGCGGCCCGTAGCCGGGCCAGATACCCACTCGGGTCGCGCAGCCCATCCGGGTGGTCCACCCGGATGCCGTCCACGCTGCCCTCGGCGTACCAGCGCAGCACCTCAGCGTGGACGGCCTCGAAGACCGCAGGGTCCTCCACCCGCAGCCCGGCCAGCTCGTTGACGGCGAAGAACCGGCGGTAGGTCAGCTCGTTGTTGGCCCGCCGCCAGGACACCAGTTGGTAGTGCTGCCGGTCGTGCACCTCGGCCGGGGTACCGCCTTCGGTGCCGGGCGCGAGCGGGAAGCGGTGCTCGTAGTACCGCAGCTCGCCGTCGATCACCCGAAGCTGCCCGGCGGCGTCAGCGGCATCGGCCAGCACCGGGATTAACAGCCGGCCGCGGGACCAGTCGATGTCGAACCACACCGCATACGGCGAGTCCGGACCGAGGCGTAGGACATCCCACCAGGTTGGGTTCGCGGCCGGTGCGGCCAAGCCGGTGTGGTTCGGCACGATGTCCACCACCAGGCCGAGGCCGTACCGACGCAGTGCCGCGACCAGCTCCCGGCGGCCGATCTCGCCGCCGATCTCGTCATTCACGTGCGAGTAGTCCACCACGTCGTAGCCGTGTTCCGAGCCGGGCGCGGCCTGCAGCAGTGGGGCGGTGTAGAGGTGCGAGACGCCTAGCGCGAGCAGGTAATCGGCCAGCTCGGCGGTGTCGGCCAGATCGAAGCCCGGCCGGACCTGAACCCGGTAGGTTGTCAGCGGGACTGCCACCTCAGACCGCCTTGATCAGCACCAACAGCGACCGGGCGGCCACCGTGAGCTGTCCTGACGCGTCGGTCAGCAGGATCTCGGCCGGCTCCACTGGGTTCGCGGTGTTCACTATCACCTGCCACTTCCCGGCGTACTCCTGTGGCGGCAGGGTGAAGTCGATCGGCTCATGGTGGGCGTTAAAGCACAGCAAGAACGAGTCGTCAGTGATGCGCTCGCCACGAGCGTCGGTGTCTGGGAAGCCGTCGCCGTTGAGGAACACTGCGACGCATTTAACGAACTCGGTCTCCCAGTCCTCCTCGGCCATCTCCTCACCCTCCGGGCTGAACCAGGCGATGTCCCGGATCCGGGTGCCGGCGACTCGGCGGACCGGCCGGCCGTCGAAGAACCGGCGGCGGCGGAGCACCGGGTGGTCGCGGCGCAGCGCGGTGATCTTCTGGACGAATTCCAAGAGCTGCTCGTCGACCGTGTCCCAGTCCACCCAGCTCAGCTCGTTGTCCTGGCAGTAGACGTTGTTGTTGCCGCGCTGGGTGCGGCCCATTTCGTCGCCATGGCCGAGCATCGGCACGCCCTGCGACAAAAACAGCGTGGCTAGGAAGTTGCGTCGCTGCTGAGCCCGCAGCGCCAGCACTGCCGGGTCGTCGGTCGGGCCCTCCACCCCGCAGTTCCAGGATCGGTTGTGCGACTCGCCGTCGGCGTTGTTCTCGTCGTTGGCCTCGTTGTGCTTGTCGTTATAGGAGACCAGGTCGGTAAGGGTGAAGCCGTCGTGGCAGGTCACGAAGTTGATGCTGGCGACCGGTCGGCGGCCGGTGCTTTCGTACAGGTCTGCGGAGCCAGTGATCCGGGACGCGAACTCGCCGAGGGTGGCCGGCTCGCCGCGCCAGAACTCGCGTACGGTGTCCCGGTACTTGCCGTTCCACTCCGTCCACAGCGGCGGAAAGTTGCCGACCTGGTAGCCGCCCGGCCCCACGTCCCACGGCTCGGCGATCAGCTTGACCTGGCTGACGAACGGGTCCTGCTGTACCAGGTCGAAGAAAGTGGACAGCCGCTCGACATCGTAGAACTCCCGGGCCAGCGTGGCGGCCAGGTCGAACCGGAACCCATCGACGTGCATTTCCAGGATCCAGTACCGTAGCGAGTCCATGATCAACTGCAGCGCATGCGGGTGCCGGACATTCAGGCTGTTGCCGGTGCCGGTGTAGTCCATGTAGTACTCCGGCTGGTCATCCACCAGCCGGTAGTACGCATGGTTGTCGATGCCCCGGAAGCACAGCGTCGGGCCGCGGTGGTTGCCCTCGGCGGTGTGGTTATAAACGACGTCCAGGATGACCTCGATGCCGGCCTCGTGCAGAGCCTTGACCATCGCCTTGAACTCACCGACCTGCTGGCCGATCTGCCCGGTGGCGACATAGCCGTTGTGCGGCGCGAAGTATCCAATCGTGTTGTAGCCCCAGTAGTTGTGTAGCCCGCGCTGCCCGAGGGAGTGGTCATGCACGAACTGGTGCACCGGCATCAGTTCGACCGCGGTTATCCCGAGTGTGGTCAGGTGTTCGACCATCGCCGGGTGGCCGAGGCCAGCGTAGGTGCCGCGTAGCTCGGCTGGGATGCCCGGGTGCTTGATGGTCAGCCCGCGTACGTGCGCTTCGTAGATCACCGACTCGTTGTACGCCCGGTGCGGTGGCCGGTCGTCGCCCCAGTCGAAGTACGGGTTGGTCACCACTGCCTTGGATAGGTGCGGGGCAGAGTCGATCTCGGACATGTCGTCGGGGTAGTCCATCCGATAGCCGAACAGCGACTCATCCCAGTCGATCTTGCCCTCGATGGCTTTGGCGTACGGGTCGAGCAGCAGCTTGTGCGGGTTGCACCGTAGGCCGGCGCGCGGGTCGTACGGGCCGTGCACCCGGTACCCGTAGCGCTGGCCGGGCTGTACACCAGGCAGATACCCATGCCAGACAAAACCGTCAATCTCGGGCAACCGGAACCGGGTCTCGGTGCCAGCATTGTCGAACAGGCATAGTTCCACCGCCTCGGCAACCTCGGAGAACAGCGAGAAGTTAGTGCCCATCCCGTCGTATATTGCACCCAGGGGATACGGCGTGCCGGGCCAAACCTGCATGGGACTCCTCTCCGAGACTCGTACACCCCGAGTCCCCAAACCTGGGCACCGGACCTCGTCACTGAACCAGGTCTCGACCGGGTTCCCTGAACTTAGTGCAACCGGCCGCAACCGGCTCATCGCCGGAGTGCGTGATCCTTGTTCCGGACCGCTCACTCACAGTGTGCAGCGTAGATATCTCACAGCCGGGCAGATGCGGCACCATGAAGATAGCCGTAAGGTGCGGCGTTGGTACCAACGCGGCGCGCCAGCGGCTATTGAGTCATCCATCACGCCGGCACAGCCCCGGCGGTCGTCGAGAACGTCACTTGGCGAGGTGCTCCTGGGCTGCGGTGATGTTGTCCTCAAGCCGCTGCAGGACCCGAAGCGTCTCGTCGCGCTCGGACTCCGACATGCCGGCTGTGGTCGCCGCCTCCAGGTCGGCCCACAGCACCTCCACCTGCTCCCGCAGGGCCGCGCCGCGCGGGGTCAAGTAGACGATCACTGAGCGCCGGTCATCGGTCGATTCGTGCCGGCTGAGGAAGCCCTGCTGCTCCAGCCGTTGCGCCATCTTGGTCACCGTGGATGCGTCCAGCCGTAGGATCCGGACCAGCTCCGACTGGGGCCGGCCGTCGCGGTCCCATAACTGCATGAGCAGCAGCTCCTGCCCGGCGTACAGACCGCTTCGTCGGAGCAGGCTGGTCGCGGCTAAGCGGTGGGCGCGGGCAGCGCGGAAGATCGCGTAGCTGATCCGGCCGACGGAGGCCACCGTCGGCGGTGTCTCGGTACGAGCCGCCGGGCTCCCACCGCTGGCGTCGGTGTCCACCACACTATTACGGTGCGCCGTCGTCACCCGGACCTCCACTGTGAACCGCCGCCCGGCGCCTGTCGGGCGACCACTTAGTGCTTCAACGATCTCATTCACCGTACTGGCAGCCGGGTTGCCCGGCACCAGGTTCGGCGGAATACCGGGCAGGTCATCTCCTTTCGGGTTATCCGGACCTGCTCGACGGTCAAGGGACGCGAAGGTCGGCCGAACGCCGATGCGACCTCCTCGGCCAGCAGCGTCATGGTCCGGACTGCGTCGGCGAACTCGATCGTGCCGACCTGAACATGCTCGGCACGACGATCGGTGAGTGCGCGGGCGCGGGTCTGCCGGAGTTCGGTGGGCGCAGCCAGCTCACTGGACCCGGGCTCGACGCGGCTGCTCGATTTCCGGTCACCGACGACCACTCGCCTTCGTCGACACCCCCCGCACCCGGTACGGCTGGGTGAGTTGATCTTCCGTCTGCGGTATGCCCGTGGGATGGGTACGCCGTACCTCAGCGACGGTCCGGGCTCGTCGAGGCTGCCCCGATGCAGCCGCCTGGGGGACAAGTGGTCACCTGTGGTTGCTTGGTAGGGGCAACAGGTGCCCAGTTGCTGGATCGGGCCGGGTCGTAGGGGGCAAGTGGTCGCCTGTGGTTGCTTGGTAGGGGCAACAGGTGCCCAGTTGCGGTGGCGGCGATGGGACGACGGATGGAGGGCCCTCGGACCCTCACGAGGCCAGAACCTCGCCGCGGTACGGCGGGCGTACCCCGTTACCTTCTTGATCAACCCCGGCGGGGATTGCGGCGGCGCGGAACCGATGAGTGGGAGTGTCGTTGGAACGCCGCCCAAAAACCTGAGGGATAAGCCGGCCGTGCCGCAGTAGATCGAGCCCGTCGAACTCCATCGTGGCGGACCGCATTGCTTGGCGACGTGGAGCCGCTTCGGCCCTGGGCCGGGTCTTGGGTCTGGGATGTACCGGCTGCCGCCCTCGGCCCACAAACCACGCCGTGGTGCTGTGGAGTGCCAACGCAGATAGCGGAGCGCGTAACCGGCTACGGGGCCGGCAGGACGAACGCCGAGCCGCTGGACTGACGACCGACTGCTGTCCAGCAGATCGCCGGCCCCGCCACCCTTCTGGCTGACTCCGCTGGCTGACCCCTTGCCATCTGCCCGCTCATCGTGGCAGCCCGTACCTCCACGACCGTGTCGTTATGCCTCACGCCACCCGACGATCACGCTCGATTAAGTCCACGCTCAATTAACCAGGACAGCAGTCCACCAACCGAGCTGGCACTGGCCCTAATTTATGGGACCGACCAACCTTGCTGGCAGGTAATGCTACAGAGTCAGCCATTGGGACCTGTTACTTGACGGCAGCTTGTTTTGTTACATGCGGCGCATTCGCTGGTACCGCCTGATATCCGCGCCGGTAATAACCAGCGTAAGGACCACCAACGCAGCAATCACGATGAGGACCCAAATCCACCAACTCATGGCTACCCTCCAACGCAATCTCTCACGATACGGAGTGAACGGGTACTACCTCGTCCGCCGATCGGAAGATGACCTCATCTGCCCCTTTTCAGACGCAGACGGCGGGTGAGCGAGTGCCCGGCCTGCCGCGTGACGGAGAGTACGCCCGAAGTGCCGTCAAGTACAGCACTTGGCGAACATCCGGCCCGATTGTCACCTGGTGAAGCGCATCAGCTTGAATGTCTCAGGCCAGCCGGTCGGCCCGCGCCCCGGTCGCAGCGGGCCGGCGCCCCGGTCCACGCTCAGCCGGCAGGCCCTCACCACCGCCCTGGATCGCCCGGTGCAGCGGGCAGTGCCGTCCCCGCGCAGCCGGTTGCTACTAGCCCTCCGGCCGCCCAATACGGGCCGGCTAGCACCCGTTTGCCCCAGGCCGCTGACCCCGGCTCATCATGGAGGTTGGCAACGCGCGGCCCGGCGCCGGGCATGGGTCTGTCGGTGATCGAGGTGATCAGGGGACCGGCTGCCGGTTGGTCAGCCGCGCTGGTGGCCGGACCTGCTGCGACCTTGCACAGCCGGTCTCGTACCGTACCGGTCGCCAACGCCGACATCCCTGGCCTCGACCAACATCATCTGAACTCCGCTAGGCCGATCGGTCTAGCGGGGACGTACCGCTTGGCCAACGGGGCGGTGGACCGGCTTGGTCCCAGCCTAGTCCTGGCCTGGTCCTAGCCAGGTCCTAGCCCCTCCTGGCCCGGTCCCGAACGGACAAGCCGCGCGGATGCGCTACCAGAACCGGAAGAACTGCTGTGCGGCGGGTACCCAGTGCACAGTAAGCCCGATACTTGCCGCCGGCTCGACAACGCCGTGCCCGTTCTCGAAGCTGATGTTCAACGGAACGCTGACGGTCAGCGACAGCCACTCCAGCCGGGCGTGGGTGAGGTCGCCGTTGAGGGACGGTGCAAGCTGCCAGCCCTGCCCGTCGAGGTAGCTCGTCGCGCCTTGGACGGCGGTGGAGAAGATGAGGTCATTCCATTGTGGCGCGGTGTAATGTAAGAAGTTAAGGACCACGCCAGCCTGCACAGGGCTTACCGGCGTGGGGAACTGGATTTGCAGCCCTGGCTCGCTGAAGATGTTGAGTTGTCCGAGCCGGCCGTGGAGTTCATAGAAGCTGATGTCGGGATAGCTGAGAGTTAGTTGGGTGGCAATGGTACTGTTGAGATCTCCGACCACGCCGATGTCGAGTTGGTAGCCGTTACCCAACGTTTCCACCCCCGGTATCGGGCTGCTGGCTGACCGACCGGCTGTAGTCAACCCCGACCACGTGCGGCGGAATGTCCAGGGCCATGGCCCATTCGACGACATCGGTGGAGAAAGGTACGCTCTCAGTCCAGTCGAAACCCAGATCGTCGAGACCGACTTCCGCGGGCTCGACCGGTTCACCCTCGTGCTGTTCGTCGTCCGCCACCAGTAACACCTCCCGGCAGGTGCAGGTTAGGTCAGCGACTCGGCAGGTGGTACGCCCAAACGGGCGGCCTGCTGGGCAGCTCGGCCTTCCCCGTAACGGTCGTCCGGCCGGTCCGGCGGGCTGGGGCGTCAGTGCCGGTGAGTGTTCTGTCGTACCCACCGCCTACCGTGGATGTCGTGCGTACCGACAGCGACATCGTGCCAACCACCGGCCGCTTCGAGGTGGTCAGTGAGTTCAGGCCGTCCGGCGATCAGCCGCAGGCGATCGACGACCTGGAGCGGCGAGTCCGGGCCGGTGAGCATGACGTGGTGTTGCTTGGTGCCACCGGCACCGGCAAGTCGGCGACCACCGCATGGCTGATCGAGCGAGTGCAGCGCCCGACCCTGCTGATCGAGCCAAACAAGACCCTCGCCGCGCAGATCGCCAACGAGCTGCGCGAGATGTTGCCGGGCAACGCGGTGGAGTACTTCGTCAGCTACTACGACTACTACCAGCCCGAGGCGTACGTCCCGCAGACCGACACCTACATCGAGAAGGACTCCTCGATCAACGACGAGGTCGAGCGGCTGCGGCACTCCGCGACGATGAGCCTGATCACCCGCCGCGACGTGGTGGTGGTCAGTACGGTGTCCTGCATTTACGGCCTGGGTACGCCACAGGAGTACATCGCCCGCGCGGTGCGGCTGAAGGTCGGCGAGGAGCGTGACCGGGACACGATGCTCCGCGACCTGGTCCAGGAGCAGTACACCCGCAACGACCTGTCGTTCACTCGCGGCACGTTCCGGGTGCGCGGCGACACTATCGAGATCTTCCCGGTGTACGAGGAGCTCGCGGTCCGAGTGGAGATGTTCGGTGACGAGGTGGAGCGGCTGTACTATTTGCATCCGCTGACCGGCGAGGTGGTCCGGGAGGCCGAGGAGATCTTCGTGTTCCCAGCCACTCATTACGTGGCCGGTCCGGAGCGGATGGAGCGGGCGATTCACGGCATCGAGGCGGAGCTGGCCGATCGGCTGGCCACCTTCGAGCGGCAGGGCAAGCTACTGGAAGCGCAGCGGTTGCGGATGCGGACCAGCTACGACGTCGAGATGATGCGCCAGATCGGCGCCTGCTCCGGCATCGAGAACTACTCGATGCATATCGACGGCCGCCAGCCCGGCGATCCGTCCTATACCCTGCTCGACTACTTCCCGGACGACTTCCTCTTGGTCATCGATGAGTCGCACAACACGGTGCCGCAGATCGGCGGTATGTACGAAGGCGACGCGTCCCGCAAGCGCACCCTGATCGAGCACGGCTTCCGGCTGCCGTCCGCGGCCGACAACCGGCCGTTGCGCTGGGACGAGTTCACCGAGCGGATCCGGCAGACGGTGTACTTGTCTGCTACGCCCGGGCCGTATGAGCTGGGCCGAGCCAACGGCGTGGTTGAGCAGATCATCCGGCCGACCGGGCTGGTCGACCCGGAGGTGGTGGTCAAGCCGACCAAGGGCCAGATCGACGACCTGATCCACGAGATCCGGGTACGCGCCGAGAAGGACGAGCGGGTGCTGGTCACCACCCTGACCAAGAAGATGGCCGAGGACCTCACCGACTACCTGCTAGAGATGGGCATCCGGGTGCGCTACCTACATTCCGAGGTTGACACCCTGCGCCGGGTGGAGCTGCTACGCGAGCTGCGCCAAGGTGAGTTCGACGTGCTGGTCGGCATCAACCTGTTGCGCGAGGGCCTAGACCTGCCCGAGGTGTCGCTGGTGTCCATCCTGGATGCGGATAAGGAGGGCTTCTTGCGCTCAGGCACGTCGTTGATCCAGACCATCGGCCGGGCCGCCCGTAACGTCTCCGGTCAAGTGCACATGTACGCCGACACCATCACCCCGTCGATGCGCAACGCGATCGAGGAGACCAACCGTCGGCGCGAGAAGCAGGTTGCCTACAACCGGGAGCGTGGTCTCGACCCGCAGCCGCTGCGCAAGAAGATCGCTGACATCCTGGACGACATCTACCGGGAGGCGGACGACACCGAGCTGGTGGGGGGCTCAGGTCGGCAGCAGTCCCGCGGCAAGGCGCCGGTCCCGGGCACCTCGTCCCGGACGAGCAGGACCGGCGGGCGCTCGGCCGGTGGTCACTCTGCGGGTGTGGTCGGGGTGGGTGCACATGCCAAGGAGCTGGCCGGCAGGCCGCGCGCCGAGCTCGCCGACCTGATCCAGCAACTGTCCGACCAAATGCTTCAAGCAGCGCGCAGCCTGCAGTTTGAGCTTGCTGCCCGGTTGCGGGACGAGATCGCGGAGCTGAAGAAGGAGCTGCGCGCGATGGACTCCGCTGGCATCGGTTGACCAGGATGGGGTGGCACACGGCTGTCTGGTTCGATTGGTCAGGGCGAGTTGGTTGACGGCGTGAACGTTGATCTGGTCGCCTTGCAGGTGGCCCACGCCGAGCGGGTCCGGCAGCTCGACCCCTTACTGCCCGATCCGGTGCCGTTACCACTGGCCGGGTCGCAGGCCGTACCGCTGGTAGTGCGGTCCGACGACTCGGCCGCCGCTGGGCTGGCCCACCGGCTCCGCCCGGAGCCTGGTTCGTTGACCCTAGTCTGGAGCGCGGCAGACGAGCACCGCCTCGAACTGCGGCTGGCCGGTGCCGATCCAGCCGCCGCGCTGGACGCGATACTGTCACGGTGGCGCGAGCATGTCGTCCAACACATCGACCCCGCCGACCCTGATCCGGCGCTGGCCGACTCAGCCGCCACGCTGACCTGGCCGAGCCGGGACACTGCGGTCGCTGCGGTGCTGCTCCGGCACGGCCTGCTACCACAGACTGTGGTCGCCGTCCGCCCAGCCGGTCGGCCTACTATCCAGCCGGCCGCAGCCAGTGGGCCGGCTGGTGTGCTGGTCCGGCGGGCCAGGCCCGGCGATGAGCAAGCGGTGGCCGAGCTGCGGCTGGCCGAAGTACGGTACGCGGCCCAGTTCGGGCTGGCCGTCGACCGGCCCGGTACCGCCGAGTCGTTGCGCGCGCTGGCCGGCACTGAGGTCCGGCTCCGTGCTCCGTGGACCTGGGTCGCGCAACGGCAGGGGTCGGTGGTCGGCATTGTTGCCGTCCAGCCGCCGGAGCACACTTCCTGGATCGCCGGGATGGTGCGTGGCGGTCCGACCGGCTACCTGGCGTGCCTGTCGGTAGCTGATGACCAGCGGGGCACCGGGGTCGGTGCCGCGCTGGCCACCACGGTGCACAACGAGTTCGACCGGCGGCAGGTGGGAGTCACGCTGCTGCACTACAGCCTGTTCAACCCGCTATCCGCACCGTTCTGGCATCGGCAGGGTTACCGTCCACTATGGACGATCTGGGAGGTTCGGCCGGCCATCCTGCTCCGCTGAACCGCGGCTGCTGCATTGGATTGCCACCGGCACCTGCTGTCCACCTGATCACTGCAGGCAGAACTCGTTGCCCTCCGGGTCGGTCATCACGACAAAGTGGCCACAAGGCTCGTCCACCTCACGCACCTTGGTCGCGCCGGCCTGGGTCAGCCGGCTGACCGCGTTGGCGACTCGGGCTCGTCGCTGCTCCGGCGGCGTACCCCGCGGCCCGCTGACGTTGACGTCCAGATGCACCCGGTTCTTCACGATCTTCGGCTCGGGTACCCGCTGGAAGAACAGCCTGGGCCCCACCTCATCGGGATCGACCACTGCGGCGTAGGCATCCCATTCCTCCTCGGGGATGCCTGCATCTCGTGCCCACTCCGGCCAGCTCGCGTATCCGGCCGGCGGTGGATCCGGCTGGTAGCCCAGCGCCAGCGCCCAGAAATCGGCGAGCTTCGTGGGGTTGACGCAGTCGTACGTTACCTGGAACGCGGTCTTCATCGGATCTCCTCTCGTCCGGGGGGACATTAGCCCCGGCCACCGACAGATCCGATCATGTTGGTGATCTTCGGCGGGGGCGCTGCCAGCCGCGCCGAGGCAGGGGTCATAATGGGGGAGTTGTTGGAGGGGAGTATCCCTTCGCGGCGGGATCGTCAACACGGTGCGGCACGCGCCCGGTCCCGCTGGTCCGTCGGCTCGTCCGTACGGATGGGAGAGACCTCCGGTGATCGACGTTTCCGTCGCGCCGGAGGAGGATTGTGACCGTTCCCATCTGGGTCTGGGGTCTGACCCTCATCGTGCTGCTTGTCCTGTTCGCGGTCGACCTGTTCTTGGTGGACCGCCACCCGCATGAGGTCTCTATGGGTGAGGCCACCCGGTGGGTGGTCTGCTATCTCGTGCTGGCCGGGTTGTTTTGCGCAGGGCTTGCGTACTTCGCCGGTGGCCGGTACGCGGGGGAGTTCTTCGCCGGCTACCTCACCGAGTACAGCCTGTCGGTGGACAACCTATTCGTGTTCGTGGTCATCATGGCCGCCTTTGGCGTGCCGAAGATCCACGAGCACAAGGTGCTGCTGTTCGGCGTACTTGCCGCGCTTTTCCTGCGCGGTGCGTTCATCGGGGTGGGCGCCGCGGCGATTGCTGCCTTCGAGTGGATTTTTTACCTTTTCGGGGCGTTCTTGGTCGGCACTGCATACAAACTGGCGGTCTCCGGCAGCGGGTCGGAGCAAGGGTACACCGAGAACATCGTGCTGCGGTGGACCCGCAAGATCCTGCCGATGACCGCGGAGTACCACGGCGCCCGGACCGTGGTAAAGGTGGACGGCAAGCGCCGCGTCACCCCGATGCTGGTGGTGATGCTGGCGATCGGCACGACCGACCTGCTGTTCGCACTGGACTCGATCCCGGCGATTTTCGGCCTGACCAAGGAACCGTTCCTGGTCTTCACCGCCAACGCGTTCGCGCTGATGGGGCTGCGCCAGCTCTACTTCCTGATCGGCGGGCTGCTGACCCGGCTGGTGTACCTTAGCAAGGGGCTTGCCGTGATCCTCGGCTTCATCGGGGTCAAGCTGATCCTCGAGGCGATGGAAGGCAGCGGCGTGGACTGGGCACCACACATCGGGATCCCGGTCTCGCTCGGCGTGATCGCTGGCGTACTGGCGGTGACTGTGCTGGCCAGTTTGATTAAGGTACGCCATCACCCCGGCATGATCCGGCAGCTCCCGTCCGCCCCGCCGGACTAGCATGCCGCCCCCAGCCACCGGCCTCCAGCCGGTGGATCCGGCCGGGGGAGCAGTCAGCGGACCAGCAGCCAGCCCCCGACCGCCACCACGAGGACCAGCACCAGCAAGCCACCGACCATCAGACCGACGGCCTTCCTGGTCGGTGCCCGCTCCTCCGCACGTTCGGCGAACGCCCGGAACATCTGGGTGCTGGCGATGGGATCCAGCTCGTCATCAGCCATAGCCGGCCATCCTAGTCGGCCGGGACCCTTCCGGCATCCGCGGGAAATTTCGTTGCGGGAAGGGGTGATTCTTTGAGGAGATCTGCGGAAGAGTTCATTCTGGGGGTGGGCGATGACCGAGCTGAGCTGGGCACGACGGCTGGGCTGGTGTGTGCTGACCACGACAGGTGTGCTTGCGGTGCTCGACGCGCTGGTCTGGACATCGGGCGGCCGGCTGTTCCAGGCGGTAGCCGCGGTCACCGTGGTACACCTACCGCCCGGGCAGATCCTGCTGCTCGGGCTGACCCTGCTGGTGTTGGCCCGCGGGCTGCGTCGGGGCCGGCTCGGCGCCCGGACGGACCCGACCCGGCTGCGCTCGGCGCTGCGGGTGGCCGGACTGGTGGCGACGGCCGGGGTCTTGATGGACGCCGGTATCGCACTGCTGACGCGGTACACCAGCCTGGATCTGGACCCCGGTCCACTGCTGTCGTTGGTGACCGGCGTGGGCCTGCTCCTGGTTCTGATACTGGTGCTGGCCCCCGAGCCGGCCCCAGGGGCCGGCTCGGGAGCGGAGCGGACCGCGGTGGCCGCGCTGGTCCAGCACCCGGACGCGGACACCCTGGCACCATTCGCGCTGCGTGCCGACAAGGCGTACGTATTCAGTCCGGACGGTCAGGCCGTGATCGGCTACCGGGTGCTGTTCGGCACCGCGGTGGTCGGCGGTGACCCGGTGGGTGCCCGATCCTCGACCGACGCGGCGATCGCTGCGTTCATCGAGCGCTGCTCGCGGGCGGGCTGGCGGATCGCGGTGCTCGGCGCGGGTGAGCCGGCCCAGCGGCTGTGGCGGGAGCACGGGCTGCACGGGATCGGCATTGGCGATGAGGCGGTGGTCGACGTGGCTCGGTTCGACCTGGCCACCCGCCGGATGCGCAATGTCCGGCAGGCGGTCAACCGGACCCACAACGCCGGGGTCAGCACCGAGGTGTACGCGGCCGCGCAACTGCCCGCCGAACTGCGGGCCGGGCTGGCCGCCATCGCTGCTGCCTGGCAGGCCGGCCGGCCTGAACGTGGGTTCTCGATGAACCTTGACGACCTGGTCGGTTGCGCTCGCCCAGAGTGTTTGGTGATCGTCGCCCAGGACCGGCTCGGTCAGCCGGTGGGGTTCCAGCGGTACGCGCTGTGCGGCGGCCAGGTGCTGACTCTGGACTCGATGCCGCGAGTGCGCTGCGCGCCGAACGGGGTAAACGAGCGGCTGATCGTGGACATGATTGAGTTCGCCCGGCAGCAAGGGCTGGCCCGGGTGTCGCTGAACTTCGCCGCATTCCGGTCGCTGCTGCAGGACGGTCCACGGACCGGTCGGGACCGGCTCGGCTATCCGTTGCTGCGCTTGCTCGACCCGCTGATCAAGGTCCAGCCGCTGTACCGGTTCAATGCGAAGTTCCGGCCGGACTGGCAGCCCCGCGCGGTGCTGTTCGGGTCCTTCTTCGAGCTGGGTTGGGTGCTGGCCGCTGCGTTCGGGATGGAGTTCGCGCTGCCCTACGACCGGACGCACGCGGCGCGGAGGCGAGCCGGCGGGTGGGCCGAGCACGACTCCGCTGTCCCGTGGTACGGGCTGGCCCGGCGTCGAGCTGGGGCCCTATTCCGCGGTGGGCACTGACTGCCCCCTCCGGGCTACGGCCGGTCGACGCGTTGCATCCGAACCTCGGTGACCACGGATCAGTTCGGCCGCCACTGCCGGGCCGACACCGACGAGTCCAGCCTGCACCATATCGACCCAGCGCGGTGCGATGTCGCGGCCACGGCGGAGCCGTACCACCATTGACGTGTCGGCCAAGTACTCACGCTTACCAGGTCGCGCCAGCGACACCAGGCCACTCGATCGGAGTGGTCATCCTTCTCGTCCTGCTCAATCAGCTCGATGTCGAGCCGGTCGAGTAGATCGCGGAAGGAACCCGGGGCGCGCGCACGCCGCTCGGCGTCGATCGCGGCCGCCACCTCCAGTGCGGCGTTAACCGTGTCTCGCTTGGTTGCCGTACCGAGCGCTCGCTGCGCCAGCATCTCGTCATTGACGTCTACCACCGTCCGGGCCTGCATACATGTTACCTGTGAGATATCGGCGCATCAGTCGGATCACCAGCCGCGGGACCACCACTCGGTCAGGTACGGCCGCTCGGCACCGAGGGTGGTGTCCTTGCCGTGCCCGGGGTAGACCCAGGTCTCATCCGGCAGGCTGTCGAAGACTCTCCCGGTCAGGTCGGCCATCAGCGACTGGAAGTTGGCCGCGTTGCCGAAGGTGTTGCCCGGTCCACCGGGGAACAGCGAGTCGCCGCTGAGCAGGTGCGGATGGCCCGTCGGGTCGTCGTACAGTAGCGCGATCGAGCCCGGGGTGTGCCCACGCAAGTGGATCACCCGCAGCAGGCAGCGGCCGACCGCGATGGTGTCGCCATGCTGGACCACGTCGTCCACCGGGACCGGCAGCGGGCCGGCGTCTAACGGATGGGCGACCGTACGCGCGCCGGTCGCCCGGATCACCTCGGCCAGCGCCTGCCAGTGGTCGGCGTGCCGGTGGGTGGTGACGACCCGGGCCAGCGGAAGCTCGTCGCCGACCAGCATGAGCAGCCGCGGCGCCTCGTTGGCAGCGTCGACCAGTACGCCCTCGCCGGTGTCCATGCAGCGCAGCAGATAGGCGTTGTTGTCCATCGGCCCGACGGCCAGCTTGCTGATGCTCAACGCCGGCAGCTCGCGCTCCTGGGCTGGCCCGCCGACGCTCACGTCTCCGGTGTACGCCACCAGACCATCCTCCCTGATCCGCCGCCGGAACGCCGTTGCGGTCACGGCCGTTTGTCCCAGGTACCGGCCAAGGAAGGTAGTGACATGATGACCGACGGGGCCTCGATCGAATTTCCGCTACCGCCGCCCTCACCGCCCAACGACGCACACGTGTACGTCGTTGACCACATCCACGAGGAGCTGAGCCGCGATCAGCCCATGATCATCGCTCATCCGTTCGGGGAGCGGCTGTCGCCGCGGCTGCGGGGGACGGAGACCTCGCAGGACGAGTAGGCTCGATTGGCCGGCGCTGGGAAGATTCTGTCGGACCCACTGCTTAGAGTGGGCGCGACCAGCCCACCGTCGACCGAGAGAAGCCCGTGGCTGACCGTCTGATCGTGCGCGGCGCACGCGAACACAACCTCAAAGACATCTCTGTAGACCTGCCCCGCGACAGCTTGATCGTGTTTACCGGGCTGTCCGGGTCGGGCAAGTCCAGCCTGGCCTTCGACACGATCTTCGCTGAGGGCCAGCGGCGGTACGTGGAGTCGTTGTCGGCCTACGCGCGGCAGTTCCTCGGGCAGATGGACAAGCCGGACGTGGACTTCATTGAAGGGCTGTCGCCCGCGGTCTCGATCGACCAGAAGTCCACCAGCCGCAACCCGCGGTCCACGGTCGGTACGATCACCGAGGTCTACGACTACCTCCGGCTGCTGTACGCCCGGATCGGCAAGCCGCACTGCCCGGTGTGTGGCGAGCTGATCGCCCGGCAGACCCCGCAGCAAATCGTGGACCGAGTGCTAGAGCAGCCCGAGGGCACCCGGTTCCAGATCCTCGCGCCAGTGGTCCGGGGCCGGAAGGGGGAGTACGTCGAGCTGTTCGGCGAGTTGCAGACTAAGGGTTACTCGCGGGTTCGGGTGGACGGCGTGGTGCACCCGCTGACCGACCCGCCAACGCTGAAGAAGCAGGAAAAGCACACCATCGAGGTGGTGGTGGACCGGCTGTCGGCCAAGGTCAGCGCCAAGCGCCGGCTAACCGACTCGATCGAGACCGCGCTCGGGCTGGCCGGCGGCCTGGTGGTTCTCGACCTGGTCGACCTGGCCGAGGACGACCCCGCTCGGGAGCGGCGGTTCTCGGAGAACTTTGCCTGCCCGCATGACCACCCGCTGGCCATCGAGGCGCTGGAGCCACGCACCTTCTCCTTCAACGCGCCGTATGGCGCCTGCCCGGAGTGCACCGGCCTGGGCACCCGCAAGGAGGTCGACCCCGAGCTGATCGTGCCCGACCCGGAGCGCACGCTGGCGGAGGGCGCGATCGCGCCGTGGTCGGCCGGGCACACCACGGAGTACTTTGGCCGGTTGCTCGGTGCGCTCGGCGAGGCGGTCGGGTTCACCTTGGAGACCCCGTGGGAGCGGTTGCCGGCCGGGGCGCAGAAGGCCGTGCTGTACGGCCACGACACCCAGGTGCACATCCGGTACCACAACCGATACGGCCGGGAGCGGTCGTACTACGCCAGCTACGAGGGCGTGGTGCCGTGGATCGAGCGCCGGCACGGGGAGACCGACAGCGACTACAGCCGGGAGAAGTACGAGGGCTACATGCGCGAGGTGCCCTGCCCGGCCTGCGGCGGGTCCCGGCTACGGCCGGAGGTGCTCGCGGTCACCTTGAGCCATCCCGAGCTGGGCGAGAAGTCGATCGCCGACCTGGCCGCGTACTCCATCGGCCAAGCGGCAGGCTACCTGGCCGGTCTGGAGTTGTCCGACCGGGACCGGATGATTGCCGAGCGGGTGCTGAAGGAGGTGCACGCCCGGCTCGGCTTCCTGGTCGACGTCGGGCTGGACTACCTTTCGTTGGACCGACCGGCCGCCACCCTGGCCGGCGGTGAGGCACAGCGGATCCGGTTGGCCACCCAGATCGGCTCCGGCCTGGTCGGCGTGCTGTACGTGCTGGACGAGCCGAGCATCGGGCTGCACCAGCGGGACAACCACCGGCTGATCGACACGCTGATCCGGCTGCGCGACCTGGGCAACACGCTGATCGTGGTCGAGCACGACGAGGACACCATCAAGACGGCGGACTGGGTGGTGGACATCGGGCCGGGCGCGGGCGAGCATGGCGGCCGGATCGTGCACAGCGGGCCGGTCGAGGGGCTGCTGGCCAGCGAGCAGTCGCTGACCGGGGCGTACTTGTCTGGCCGGCGTACCATCGCCGTCCCGGAGCAGCGCCGGCGACCCAGCAAGGGCCGGGCACTGACCGTCGAGGGCGCCCGCGAGCACAACTTGCGCGGGGTGGACGTGTCATTCCCGCTGGGCTGCTTCGTCACGGTGACCGGGGTATCCGGCTCCGGCAAGTCCACCCTGGTCAACGACATCCTGTACGCGGTGCTGGCCAACCAGATCAACGGCGCCAAGCTGGTGCCGGGCCGGCACCGCCGGGTCCGCGGGCTGGATGAGGTGGACAAGGTGGTCGGCGTCGACCAGTCCCCGATCGGCCGCACGCCGCGGTCCAACCCAGCCACGTACACCGGGGTCTTCGACCACATCCGCAAGCTGTTCGCCACCACCACCGAGGCAAAGGTGCGCGGCTACCTGCCCGGCCGGTTCTCCTTCAACGTCAAGGGCGGCCGCTGCGAAGCGTGCGCTGGCGACGGCACGATCAAGATCGAGATGAACTTCCTGCCGGACGTGTACGTGCCGTGCGAGGTGTGCAAGGGCGCTCGGTACAACCGGGAGACCCTGGAGGTGCACTTCAAGGGCAAGACCATCGCCGAGGTGCTGGACATGCCGATCGAGGAGGCGTCGGAGTTCTTCGAGGCGATCCCGCCAATCCGCCGGCACCTAGCCACCCTGGTCGAGGTGGGGCTGGGCTACGTCCGGCTTGGGCAGCCGGCGCCGACCCTGTCCGGCGGTGAAGCGCAGCGGGTCAAGCTGGCCAGCGAGCTGCAGAAGCGGTCCACCGGCCGTACTGTGTACGTGCTGGACGAGCCGACCACCGGGCTGCACTTCGAGGACGTCCGCAAGCTGCTCGGCGTGCTGCACAGCCTGGTGGACAAGGGCAACACGGTGATCGTGATCGAGCACAACCTGGACGTGATCAAGACCGCCGACTGGCTGATCGACATGGGCCCGGAGGGCGGCTCCGGTGGCGGCACGGTGGTCGCGGTCGGTACCCCGGAGGCGCTGGCCGCGCTGCCGACCAGCCATACCGGTGCGTTCCTCCGGCCGCTGCTTGCCGGTTCACCGGCCGCCGCCGATGGTCCAGCGAATTCGGCGGGCAGCCGGCGTCGGGTGGCGGCCACGGCGCGCTAGCGACCCAGCCCGCCCACGCCTGCGGTGTGGGCGGGACAAATGCGCAGTTGCTGGCTGGGCAGGCAAATTGGCTGTGGCGACCTAAGGGTGCCAGCTAGGGTTCATGGGTTATGGGCGACACGCGCTGGCTGAACGCCGAGCAGCAGCGGCATTGGCGGGCCTACGTCGACGGGGCAGCCCAGTTGACCGACCGGCTCGACCGGTTGCTGCGTGAGCGGCACCGGCTGTCCATGCCAGAGTACGAGATCTTGGTCCGGTTGTCCGAGGCGCCACACCGCCGGGTCCGGATGGCCGAGCTGGCCAGCTCTGTGTCGCACTCCCGCAGCCGGCTGTCGCACACCATCGCCCGGCTGGAGACAGCCGGGCTGGTCCGGCGGGAGAGCTGCCCAGGCGACGGGCGGGGCGTGCTGGCTGTCCTCACCCAGGATGGCTTCGACCGGCTGGACCGCGCCTCCCACGACCACGTCACCTCGGTCCGGGAGTATTTGGTGGATGTTGTCTCGCCGGCTGACCTCGCCGCCATCGGCCGGGCCTTCGGCCAGGTCTCGGACCGGTTGGCCGGCGAATGACCGGGCTCTGCGTCCGGCGCGGGGGCGCTGGCGGCTGGACGTAGGCTGCCAGGGTGGCTGATCCGTCGACGTACCGTCCCGCGCCGGGGACCGTGCCCGACGGGCCCGGTGTGTACCGGTTCCGCGACGAGCACGATCGGGTGATCTACGTCGGTAAGGCGAAGAACCTGCGCAGCCGGCTCGGGTCGTACTTCGCCGACCTGGTCCATTTGCACCCGCGTACCCGGCAAATGGTGACCACCGCGACCCGGGTGGAGTGGACCGTGGTCTCCACCGAGGTCGAGGCGCTGCAATTGGAGTACTCCTGGATCAAGGAGTTCGATCCGCGGTTCAACGTCAAGTACCGCGACGACAAGAGCTACCCGAGCCTGGCGGTGACGCTGGCTGAGGAGTACCCGCGGCTGCAGGTGATGCGCGGGCCGAAGAAGAAGGGGGTGCGCTACTTCGGACCGTACGCGCACGCTTGGGCGATCCGGGAGACCCTGGACCTGCTGCTGCGGGTGTTCCCGGCCCGGACCTGCTCGGCTGGGGTGTTCCGGCGGGCGCACCAGATCGGCCGGCCCTGCCTGCTCGGCTACATCGGCAAGTGTTCGGCACCGTGCGTTGGCCGGGTCAGCGCCGCGGAACACAGGCGGATCGTCGATGACTTCTGCGACTTCATGGCCGGCCGTACCGAGCAGTACGTCCGGCGGCTGGAAAAGGAGATGGCCGCCGCCTCGGCCGAGCTGGAGTTCGAGAAGGCGGCCCGGCTCCGGGACGATATCGCGGCGCTGCGCCGGGCAATGGAGCAAAATGCAGTGGTGCTCGGCGATGGCACCGACGCCGATGTAGTGGCCTTTGCCCAGGATGCGCTGGAGGCCGCGGTGCAGGTCTTCCACGTCCGCGGCGGGCGGGTCCGCGGCCAGCGCGGCTGGGTGATCGACAAGGTCGAGGAGGTGGCCACCGGCGATCTAGTCGAGCAGTTCGTGCTGCAGTTCTACGGCGGAGAGTACGCCGAGGGGGTACCGCGCGAGGTGCTGGTACCCGAGCTGCCGGACAACGCCGAGGCACTGGCCGAGTGGTTGGGTGGGCGCCGGGGCGCCCGGGTCTCGCTGCGGGTGGCGCAGCGCGGCGACAAGCGGGCGCTGGCCGAGACCGTCGCCCGCAACGCCGAGCAGTCCTTCACCCAGCACAAGCTGCGTCGAGCCTCCGACCTGACCGCCCGGTCCCTCGCCTTGCAGGAGATCCAGGACGCGCTCGGGCTGGCCGACGCCCCGCTGCGGATCGAGTGCTTCGACATCTCGCACGTGGCTGGCAGCAATGCGGTGGCCAGCATGGTGGTCTTCGAGGACGGCCTGCCGCGCAAGGGGGAGTACCGCCGGTTCTCGATGCGCGGCGACTTCGGTGCCGATGACACCGCCTGGATCTACGAGACGATCCGGCGCCGGTTCTCCCGGTACCTCACCGAGCGGGCCAGTACTGGTGAGCTGGGTACGGCGCCGGCGGAGGGGGCCGGCACCGGTGAGCTGAGTACCGCGTCGGAGAGGGCCAGCCCGGTCGACCCAGAGACCGGCCGACCGCGTAAGTTCGCCTACCCCCCCAACCTGGTCGTGGTGGACGGCGGCGCGCCGCAGGTCGCGGCGGCCGCTCGGGCGCTGGCCGAGCTCGGCATCGACGAGATGAGCCTGGCCGGGCTGGCCAAGCGGCTGGAGGAGGTCTGGCTGCCCGATCAGGACGATCCGGTGATCATGCCGCGTACCTCGGAGGGGTTGTACTTGCTGCAGCGGATCCGCGACGAGGCACACCGGTTCGCGATCACCTACCACCGGGCCAAGCGGTCCCAAGCAATGACCCGCTCCGCGCTGGAGGAGGTGCCCGGTCTTGGCGAGACCCGGCGCAAGGCACTGCTGGCCCACTTTGGCTCGCTGAAACGGCTCCGCGCGGCCAGCGTCGAGGACATCATGGCGGTGCCAGGAGTCGGCCGGCGCACCGCCGAAGCGGTGGTCGCCGCCCTGTCTGCTGGCGAGGGCGGCCACAACGTCGAGACACCATTGGCCGTTGACCCGGTGACCGGCGAGATCCTGGGGGAGGAGGGGGAGCCGTGACCGCCAGCACGCTGCCCGGTTCTGGGCTGGATGTGGTCATCGTGACCGGTCTGTCCGGTGCCGGTCGGAGTACGGCGGCCAAGTGTCTGGAGGATCTCGGCTACTTCGTGGTGGACAACCTGCCCCCGGAGCTGATTGCCACCATGGTCGACCTGGGGAGCCGGTCGGGCGGTGCGGTGACCCGGATCGCGGTGGTGATGGACGTACGCAGCCGGGCCTTCTCGGCCGACCTGCGGGAGGTGATCGTCAACCTCGACCGGGCCGCCAACCGCCCGAAGGTGCTCTTTCTCGAGGCCTCGGATGACGTGCTGATCCGCCGGTTTGAGGCCGTCCGCCGGGCGCACCCGCTGGCCGACCGGCTCGCCGACGGGTTGGCCGCCGAGCGGGCGCTGCTGGCCGGCCTGCGCGGCGAGGCGGACGTGGTGATCGACACCAGCCAGCTCAACGTACACGAGCTCCGGCACAAGATCGAGGCGGCGTTCGGTGCGGAGATTCACCCGCCGCTGCGCACCACGGTGCTGTCTTTCGGCTACAAGTACGGCCTGCCGATGGATGCCGACTTGGTCATCGACGTGCGGTTCCTGCCCAACCCGCACTGGATCCCGGAGCTGCGCCCGCACACCGGCCAGCATCCGGAGGTACGCGACTACGTACTCGGCCAGGTTGGCGCCAAGGAGTTCCTGGACCGCTACCACGAGCTGCTCCGGCTGGTCGGAGCCGGCTACTTGCGGGAGGGCAAGCGGTACCTGACCCTGGCCGTTGGCTGTACTGGCGGCAAGCACCGGTCGGTGGCGATTGCCGAGGATCTGGCTCGGCGGCTGGCCGCCGATGGCGTACAGACCAAGGTCATCCATCGGGACCTGGGCCGGGAATGAGCCCAGAGCCGAGCAGCTCAGCTCCGGCCAGCGACTCGGGAGTCGCGGTGGATGATGCCGCGGTGGGGAATATTGCACTGGGAAATGCCGCCGTAGGGAATGCTGCAATGGGTGAGGTCCGGGTGGTGTGTCTGGGCGGCGGGCACGGGTTGGCTGCCTCGCTGGCTGCCGTCCGCCGGTTGACCGGGTGGCTGACAGCGGTCGTCACGGTAGCCGACGACGGTGGCTCGTCCGGCCGGATCCGGCGCGAGTTCGGCGCTGTCCCGCCCGGCGACCTGCGGATGGCGCTGGCCGCGCTGGCCGGCGACGACGAGTGGGGCGAGCTGTGGGCGGCAGCGCTGCAGCACCGGTTCGGCGGCACCGGGGCGCTGGCCGGCCACCCGATCGGCAACCTGCTGATCACTGGGCTGGCCGAGATGTTCGGCGGGGACACCACTCAGGCGCTGCTGGTCACCGGCCGGCTGGTCGGCGCGGTCGGCCGGGTGCTGCCGATGAGCGAGGTACCGCTGGAGATCGTCGCGGAGGTGACCGGCATCGACGATGACCCGACCCTCATCCGCCGGATCCGCGGCCAGGTCGCGGTGGCAACCACCCCCGGACAGGTCCGCTCGGTTGGCCTGATCCCGGCCGACCCACCCGCCTGTCCGCAAGCGGTGGCGGCGATCGAGCAGGCCGACTTCGTGGTGCTCGGACCCGGCTCGTGGTTCACCAGCGTACTGCCGCACTTGCTGGTGCCGGGGCTGGCCACGGCGCTGCGGCAGACCCGGGCCCGCCGGGTGGTCACGCTGAACCTCGCGCCGCAACCGGGTGAGACCGACGGGTTCTCCCCAGAGCAGCACCTGCGGGTCCTCGCCGAGCACGCTCCCGGCTGGCGGATCGACACCGTGATCACCGACCTCGACTCGGTGCCGGACACCCGTGGTCTGATATCTGCGGCGACGGCGCTGGGCGCTGAGCTGGTGCTCGAGCCGGTTGCGGCTGGTGACGGAACTCCACGCCACGATCCGGTACGGCTGGCCAAGGCATTCGCGCGGGTGTTCTACGGGGAAGCACTTCACGGGGAGGCACGCTTATGGCGATGACACCAACGGTCAAGGACGAGCTGTCCCGGGTCAACGTCAGCAAGAACTGTTGTCGTAAGTCCGAGGTGTCCGCATTGCTTCGGTTTGCCGGTGGCCTGCACATCGTTGGTGGTCGGGTGGTGGTCGAAGCCGAACTGGACACTGGCTCAGTGGCTCGCCGGCTGCGGCGGGAGATCGGTGAGGTCTACGGGCACACCACCGACGTGCACGTGCTGGCCGGTGGCGGGTTGCGCAAGGGTAACCGGTACATCGTCCGGGTCTCCCGCGACGGCGAGGGGCTGGCCCGGCAGACCGGACTGCTCGACATGCGCGGTCGACCAGTACGCGGGCTGCCGCCGCCGCTGGTGTCCGGTGGGCTGTGCGACGCCGAGGCCGCCTGGCGCGGCGCGTTCTTGGCGCACGGTTCGATCACCGAGCCCGGCCGGTCCTCCTCGCTAGAGATCACCTGCCCTGGTCCGGAGGCGGCGCTGGCACTGGTCGGCGCGGCCCGCCGGCTCGGCATCACGGCCAAGGCTCGCGAGGTACGGGGGATAGACCGGGTGGTGGTCCGCGACGGCGACGCGATTGGCGAGTTGCTGACCCGGCTCGGCGCGCACGACAGCGTACTGGCTTGGGAAGAGCGGCGGATCCGTCGTGAGGTACGGGCCACCGCCAACCGGCTGGCTAACTTTGACGATGCCAACCTGCGCCGCTCCGCTCGCGCCGCCGTGGCCGCCGCCGCCCGGGTGCGGCGAGCCCTGGAGATCCTCGGCGAGCACGCTCCCGAGCACTTGCTGCTGGCCGGTCAGCTCCGGCTGGAGAACACTCAAGCCTCGCTGGAGGAACTCGGCCAGCTTGCCGATCCGCCGCTGACCAAGGACGCGGTGGCCGGCCGGATTCGGCGGCTGCTGGCGCTGGCCGACAAGCGCGCCACCGACCTGGGCATCCCAGACACCGAGGCGTACGTCACCCCCGAGATGCTGGTGCCCTGACCCCTCCCCCTCTCAGCTCCCTCCCGCAGCATCCCCTCCTGCCCTGCCCCCTCCCGCCGATCTTGACGAAGTTGTCGTCATCTGGGCCAGAATTCCAGCATCTTTGTCAAGATCGGCGGAAAGGTGGGGGGCGGGGAGCGTGACCCCGAGGCCGGTCGCTTCGTTACCGAAGTCGTGTGGACCGTACAGATTCGATCAAATATCTCCCGAACCTCGGCCGCCCTCATTGGTGGGCTTTGCCTGATCTGCCTGCCGGTGTTGTCCGGCTGCGGTGGCGGCAGCTCGAAGCCTGCCGCTGGGCCAGCCGCTAGTCAGTCCCCCGCGGCCAGTGCCCCGGCGCAGGCTTCCCAGCCGCTGGCCCTGCCCACCGATGCGGCGCAACGCACCACCCAGGGTGCGGCGTCCTTCGCCGGTTACTGGTGGCGTGCCGTGAACCAGGCCTACCAGCAGATGGATGTCACCTCGATACGTGCGTACGCGCTGCCAAGCTGTGCGACCTGTGCCCGGCTGATCGACGGTACCGAGCGGGATGTGGCCACCGGTGCCAGGTACGCCGGTGGCGCGATCACCCTGCAGTCCGTAAAGACCCTGTCGGTGGCCAACTCCGGTGTGTGGCTGCGGACCGTGATCCAGCAGCAGGAGCTGAAGATTGCCGATCACACGGGCAAGGTGGTCCGGACGACCAAGGCGCAGACCACGCCGTTCAACCTGGGGCTGGTCTGGACCAAGGTGGGGTGGCGGGTTGCTGCCTTGAACCTCGCTGCCTGATCGGTCAGCCGCGGCAGCGGGCAGCGGATCAGCCGGTGGTGGTGTTCGCCATGTCGGACCGACCCATTAGGGTTTGGTGAACAGGCCATGTGCTGCCGTTGCCCGCAGCTACTAGCTGTGGGCGGAGTTTTGAGGAGACCGGGTGACTATCCGCGTTGGCGTCAACGGCTTCGGCCGAATCGGTCGCAACTTCTGGCGAGCTGCCCAGGCCAGCGAGCACGACATTAAGATCGTCGCGTTCAACGATCTGGGTGATGTCGCCACCATGGCGCATCTGCTGAAGTACGACAGCGTGCTCGGTGCCCTACCGTATTCGGTCCAGGTCACTGACGCCGGGATCGAGGTCGAGGGCGTCACCATCCGCGGCTTGGCCGAGCGCGACCCGGCCAACCTGCCGTGGAAGGACCTCGAGGTCGACATCGTGATCGAGTCGACCGGGTTCTTTACCGACGGGCAGGCCGCCAGGAAGCACCTGGACGCCGGTGCCAAGAAGGTGATCATCTCAGCCCCGGCGAAGAACGACGACATCACCATCGTGCTCGGGGTCAACGACGATGCGTACGACCCGGCCAAGCATTCGATCATCTCCAACGCCTCGTGTACTACCAACTGCCTGGCCCCGATGGCCAAGGTGCTACACGAGGCGTTCGGCATCCAGCGTGGCCTGATGACCACGATCCACGCCTATACCCAGGACCAGAACCTGCAGGACGGGCCGCACTCGGACCTGCGCCGGGCCCGCGCGGCGGCGATCAACATCGTGCCCACCTCCACCGGTGCGGCGAAGGCGATTGGCCGGGTGCTGCCGGAGCTGAACGGCAAGCTGCACGGCTACGCGTTGCGGGTGCCGGTGCCGACCGGCTCGGCCACTGACCTGACCGCCACGGTCAGCCGGGAGACCAGCGTGGCGGAGGTGAACGCCGCGTTCCAGAAGGCAGGGGAGGGCCCGATCGGCCGGTACCTGCGCTACACCGAGGACCCGATCGTGTCCACCGACATCGTGACCGACCCGTCGTCGTGTGTCTTCGACGCCGGGCTGACCAACGTGATCGGTGACCAAGTCAAGATCGTTGGCTGGTACGACAACGAGTGGGGTTACTCCAACCGGCTGGCCGACCTGACCGCTCTGATCGCGGCCACGCTGTGAAAACGCTGGCCGACCTACTGGCCAGCGGCGTAGCCGGTAGCCGGGTGCTGGTCAGGTCCGACCTGAACGTGCCCCAGGACGGCGGTACGATCACCGACGACGGCCGGATCCGGGCCAGCCTGCCGGTGGTCGAGAAGCTGGTCGGGGCCGGGGCGCGGGTGGTGGTCTGCGCACATCTGGGCCGACCGAAGGGCGCACCCGACCCGAAGTACACCCTGCGGCCGGTCGCCGAGCGGCTCGGTGAGATGCTCGGCCGGCCGGTTCGGTTCGCCACCGATACGGTCGGGTCGGACGCCCAGGCTGCGGTTGCCGGGATGGCCGACGGCGAGGTCACCGTGCTGGAGAACGTCCGGTTCGAGCCGGGTGAGACCAGCAAGGACGGCGCCGAGCGGGTCGCGTTGGCGCAGCGGTACGCGGCGCTGACTGATGTATACGTCGATGACGCGTTCGGTGCCATACACCGCAAGCACGCCTCGGTCTACGAGGTAGCCACCCTGCTGCCGTGCTACGCCGGCGACTTGGTGTTGCGCGAGGTGTCGGTGCTACGCCAACTGTCGGGCAGCCCGGCCAAGCCGTACGTGGTGGTGCTCGGCGGCGCGAAGGTCTCCGACAAGCTTGCGGTGATCGAGACGCTGCTGCCCAAGGTGGACCGGCTGCTGGTCGGCGGCGGGATGTGCTTCACCTTCCTGGCCGCCCAGGGCCACGAAATCGGCGACTCGCTGCTGGAAGCCGAACTGGTGGAGACCTGCGCCCGGTTGCTGGCCCGCGGCGGTGACCGGATCATGCTGCCCACCGACATCGTGGTAGCTGCCGAGTTCGCGGCCGACGCGGCCACCGAGACGGTGCCAGCCAATGCCATTCCGGCCGGCATGAAGGGGCTGGACGTCGGACCGGCGACGGTCGCGGCGATCGCCGAGGTGGTCCAGGGCGCCCGCACGGTGTTTTGGAACGGGCCGATGGGCGTCTTCGAGTTGGCGCCGTTCGCGGCCGGCACCCGGGACGTGGCCGAGGCGATCGGGGCATCCCCAGCGACCACCGTGGTCGGCGGTGGTGACTCGGCCGCCGCGATCCGCCAACTCGGCCTGGCCGAGACCGCCTTCGACCACATCTCCACCGGCGGCGGGGCATCATTGGAGTACTTGGAGGGCAAGACGCTGCCGGGCATCGCCGTACTGGAGGACAGCACCATCCTGGAGGACAGCACGGCGGGTGGGGCATGAGCCCACCGGCCCGCCGGCCGCTGATCGCCGGCAACTGGAAGATGAACCTCAACCACCTGGAAGCGATCGCGCTGGTGCAAAAGATCGCTTTCAGCCTGAAGGAGACCGAGTTCGAGGCGGTCGAGGTGGCGGTGCTGCCGCCGTTCGTCGATCTACGCAGCGTGCAGACGCTGGTAGACGGGGACCGGTTGCTGCTTTGCTACGGCGGGCAGGACCTGTCACCGTACGACTCGGGCGCCTACACCGGTGATATCAGCGGCCCGATGCTGGCCAAGTTGGGCTGTCGTTATGTGGTCGTCGGCCACTCCGAGCGCCGCGAGTACCACCACGAGGACGACGCCTTGGTCAACGCCAAGGTGACGGCCGCCTACCGGCACGAGATCACCCCGATCCTGTGCATTGGCGAGCGGCTGGAGGTCCGCGAGGCCGGCGGTCAGGTCAGGCACTGCCTGGCCCAGTTGGATGCCGCGCTGGCCGGGATTGGCACTGAGCAGGCCCGTACCTTGGTGATCGCCTACGAGCCGGTGTGGGCGATCGGGACCGGCAAGGTGGCCACCCCGGAGGACGCCCAGCAGGTCTGCGAGGCGATCCGTAACCGGCTCGCCGATGCGTACTCCGGCAACCTGGCCGACGGCGTACGTATCTTGTACGGAGGTTCGGTGAAGGCGTCCAACACCGCGGGCATCCTCAACCAGCCGGACGTGGACGGCGCGCTGGTCGGGGGGGCCAGCTTGTCTGGTGAGGATTTCGCCCAGATCTGCCGCACCGCGGCAGCGACCGTGGCCGGCACCGTCACCCAGTGAGGGGGCGCTGCCGCCGCGTACGTGGCGTCCTGCTTGCCGCCGCTTGGCTCGGTGGTGGCCTGCTCGTTGCCAGTCTGGTGCTGTCGCTGGTGGGCTGCCAGACCGGCTCGGCGCCGGTGGCGGCCCAGCAGCCGGCCGGGTTCAACCTCGGCCTGACTGCGGTCCGGGATCCCTCCGCCGCGGCTGGCGGCACGTTGCGGCTGGTCACCGGCCCAGTCGACAGCTTGGACCCGACTCGGTCCTACCAGTACGGTCTGTGGGACCTGATGCGGCTGTACACTCGGCAGCTTGTCACCTACCGGGCCGCTCCCGGGCCGGCCGGTACCACCCTGGTGCCCGACCTGGCCACCGGGCTGGGCCGGACCACCGACGGTGGCCGGACCTGGACCTACACCCTCAAGCCGGGGGTCCGGTTCGAGACCGGCGCGCCGATCACCGCGGCGGACATCAAGTACGGCATCGAGCGGCAGTTCGCTACCAGCGTGCTGGCCGGCGGCCCGACCTGGCTGGTCTCGTTGCTGGATAACCCGAAGGATCCCTACCCCGGGCCGTACCAGGACACTGACCTGCATCGGGGTGGCCTGCCGGCGATCCAGACCCCGAACTCGACCACCGTGGTGTTCCACCTCACCCGGCCGTTCAACGCCCTGGACCAGGTGCTGGCCATGCCGTCGGCCAGCCCGGCGCCGGCGGCCCTCCGCGGCGGCCCAGATGGCGGTCCGAACTACGGTGCCCGGCCGGTATCGTCCGGTCCGTACCGGTTCGCCGCGCCCTACCGGGGTGGCGATACGGTGGTGCTGATCCGCAACCCGGCCTGGGACCGGCGGACCGACCCGGTACGCACCGCCCTGCCGGACCGGATCGAGCTAGCCACCGGGCTGTCTCCGACCGAGCGGGATGCCCGGCTGCTGGCCGGTACGGCGGATGCGGACCTGGCTGGGGCCGGGCTGCAGCCGGACTCGATCCGCCGGTTGCTGGCTGACCCGGCGCTGGCCGCTCGGGCGGACAACCCGGCCAACGGCAACCTGCGGCTGGTCGCGCTGCCGGACACCGTGCCGCCGATGGACAACGTGCACTGCCGGCGGGCTGTCCAGTACGCGGTGGACAAGGCGGCGGTGCGGGCTGGACTTGGCGGCATGGACGGTGCCTCACTGGCGACCACGCTGTGGCCGCGCAACATGCCCGGCTACCCGGTCACCGCGCCGTACCCGGACGGCCGCGGCAACAGCGGCGACCTGACCCGGGCCCGGACCGAACTGCGGGCCTGCGGCCAGCCGGACGGATTCCACACCAAGATGGCCACGGTGGACTCCGGACGCGGGTTGCGGGTTGCCCAAGAAGTGCAGCGGGCAGTGGCCAGGATCGGCATCCAGGCCGACCTGCGCCCGTTTCCAGAGCAGGTCTTCTTGTCCTCCGGAGTCGGCTCGCCGGCAGCGATCAAGGCCGGCGGGTACGGTTTGGTGGTGGTGAACTGGGTGGCCGACTTCCCCTCGCCGGCCGCGTTCTACCCGCCCCTCCTCGACAGCCGCGGTGTCCGTACCCAAGGAGACACCGACTACGCCCAACTGGCCGAGCCGGCGTTGGTCAGCCTCATCGACCAAGCCACTGGCAGCCTTGACCAAGTCGTCGCCACGATGCTATGGCAACGGGTCGACGCGCTGGTCATGCAGCAGGCCGGGTACCTGCCGCTGGTGGAGGACAAGACCATGCTGCTGACTAGCTCTCGGCTGCATAATGTCTACCTGCATCCGGTCTGGCGCAACGTCGATCTGATCACCGTCAGTGTTGGCTGACTCCCTGTACGCTATCAGCGTCGGCTGTGCCGTCGCTGTGCCGCAGCGGAGGGTTGGTCGATTTCTGGTCGGAGCGGGCGGATTTCACCGGAGGGACTTCGCGGGCGGGGACGTGAGGGGTCGGGGAGGATAGGCTGAGCCAGCGGCGAGTATTCTGAGCCATCCGCATCCGACGAGCGAATCGATCCGAGATGACCCTCAGCTTGTCCATCGTGCTGGTCCTGACGAGCATGTTGCTCGTCGTACTGATCCTGTTGCACCGCGGCAAAGGTGGCGGGCTGTCCTCGATGTTCGGTGGCTCGATGTCCTCGTCGCTGTCGGGGTCTTCGGTGGTGGAGAAGAACCTGGACCGGTTGACCCTGTTCACCGGCTCGATCTGGATCATCTGCATCATCGGTCTCGGCCTGTTGGAGAAGGCCGGCTAGCTTGGTTTGTCCGGCGGCGTTCGACCGCAATGGTCTGCCGCCGGTCTTCCCCGTCGTTCGGTGCTGCCATGACTCCGTAGCACCGTGGAGAGTGCCTAGAATCTGGGCAACGGGGCTGGGCGGGTTCACCGCTGGCCCCGTGCCATTTTTCGGACTGTCGGTCGTAAGGAGCAGACACCGTGGCAGGTGGCAACGCCATCCGGGGAACGCGGGTCGGGGCCGGGCCCATGGGGGAAGCAGAGCGCGGCGAGTCGGCGCCCCGAAGGCGGGTGTCGTTCTGGTGTGCCAATGGGCACGAGGTTCGCCCCTCGTTTGCCCTGGACGCACCAGTACCCGATAGCTGGGATTGCCCGCGGTGTGGCCTCCCGGCCGGCCAGAACCAGCAGCGGCCGCCGGACCCGCCGCGGAACGAGCCGTACAAAACCCACCTGGCGTACGTGAAGGAACGACGCACCGACGCCGAGGGTGCCGCCATCCTGGAAGAGGCGCTGGCCAAGCTGCGGGCCCGTCGCGGCGGCGCCTGACCCCCTCCTTTCCCCGCCGATCTTGACGTTGTTGCTGGAATTCCGGCCGCGATAACGACATCTTCGTCAAGATCGGCGCAAGGGGGACAAGGGGGAGGGGGGAGGGGGGGCGGTTAAGCCAGCGGGAGGCGGGCCACCGAGCGGGGCAGCCGGCTGGCTGCGGCCCGGTCCAGCAGCCACAGCGTGCGGGCCCGGCCGCGGGCTCCAACGGCCGGTACCTGCACCTCGCCAGCGCCACCGAGTGCCAAGGCGACCGCGCCGGCCTTGTCCACGCCAGCGGTGACCAACCACACCTCGGTCGCCGCCCGGATCGCGCGGAAGGTCATCGTCAGCCGGGTGGGCGGCGGCTTCGGGCAGCCCCGTACCGCGACCGCAGTGCGCTCGTCGTAGGCGGCCGGTGACTCCGGGAAGATCGACGCGATGTGCCCCTCCTCGCCGACACCGAGCAACAGCACGTCCAGGTGCGGCACCGCGCCATGGTCCTCCGGCCGGGCTGCCGCAGCCAGCGCCCGGGCATACGCCTCGGCCGCCGCCTCTGGGTCGCCGCGGAACTCGCCGTCGGCCGCCGGGAAGGGATGCACCCGGGCTGGGTCGAGCGGCACCCAGTCCAGCAGTGCCGCCCTGGCCTGCCCGTCGTTGCGGTCTGGGTCCATGGCCGGCACCCAGCGCTCGTCCCCCCACCACACGTCTACGTGCCGCCAGTCCACCGCATCCCGGGCCGAGCTGTCGCGCAGTTCCCGCAGCAGCTCGATGCCCATCCGGCCGCCGGTGAGCACCACTGAGGCCGCGCCGCGAGCCGCCTGAGCGTCGACCAGCCGGGTCACCAGTCTGGCGGCGACAGCCTTGGCTAGCAGGTCAGCCGAGCGGTGCATCACGATTTCGGGTGTCATGCGCTGGGTGCTGGCGATTGCATGGGGTCCCGCCAAATGTACGATCGGGTACTCGGCCGGCGGGTCAGGCCCTCGATGCCGAACCCGGTGCCCAGCGCCTCGCCGTACGGCTGGTCGGCATCTAGCCGGCGCAGCTCCTCGGTCAGCAGGTCACCGAGGTCCCGAGCTGGGCACGGTACGGTGTGGTCCGGCGTTCCGGTGCGCTCGAGCACCACCTGCCCGCTGTTTAGCTGGCGAAGCCGTACCGACTGCCCATCGTCCAGATGCACGGTGACGTCCTGTACGCCGTCGCCGCGAGCCTGCTGGACCGATACCGGCAGGTTCAGCCGGTTGCTCAGCCAGCCGGCCAGCAGCGTTGTGGTGGGGTCGCCGGACTCGCCGCGTACGACTGCCTCGGTCGCGGTGTTTCGCAACGTGTCGAATGCGGAGGCCAGCGCCGAGCGCCAGAACGTGGCGCGGGTCCACGCCAGGTCGGAGTCGCCGGGGGCGTAGTCGCGGGCTCGCTGGGCCAGCGCGGCACCTGGCTCGTCGGCGCGCTGACAGTCGGTGATCCGCCGGTCGGCCAGCACGCCGAGCGGATCATTCGCGATTTGCTCCGGCGGCGCGGTGTCCCACCAGGTCACCACCGGCGCATCCGGCGCCAGCAGCGGCAGCACCACCGACTCGGCGTGCAACGCGAGCCGGCCGTACATCCGCATCACCACCGACTCGCCGGGACCGAGCCGGCCGCCAATGGTGACCTCGGCGTCCAACCGGGGGACCGGAGCGTCGATTTGTCGGCGGATCACCATGAGTACCCGCATCGGATGCTGTTGGGCAACTTGGGCGGCGGCCTCCTCAGCGGCCCGCACTTCGCGCTCCTCGACCACGACGACCAGGGTAAGTGCGCAGCCGGTGGCCACCGAACCGCCGTTACGCCGCTCAGCGGCCAGCGCCTTGACCACCTCGGTCCCGCTGGTATCCCACAGGGTTGGCATTAGTGCACGCTCCCCAAGTCCATCTTGGCTGGATCATTTCCTGGATTATTGCTCGGGTCGTCATTTGGGTCGTTGCCTGGGCTATTGCTTGAACCCCGGTAGCTGGTCCGGCCGGCAGTCACGGTCGCCGCCAGCTTCGGCCGTCCCGGGCCAGCATCTCGTCGGCTTCCTTGGGTCCCCACTCGCCGGCCCGGTACGGATGCGGCGGAGAGTCGACCCAAAACTCCTCCAGCGGGTCAATGACCCGCCAGGACTCTTCCACCTCGTCGTTGCGCGGGAACAGCGTGGCGTCACCAAGCAGTACGTCCAGCACCAGCCGCTCGTAGGCCTCCGGGCTGGACTCGGTGAACCGCTCACCGTAAAGGAAGTCCATCGCCACGTCGCGGACCTCCATTGTCGAACCAGGCACCTTCGAGCCAAACTTCAAAGTCACGCCCTCGTCTGGCTGCACCCGGATCACAAGCTGGTTATGACCAAGCTCCTCGGTATCGGTCGTCGAGAACGGCAAGTGCGGCGCTTTGCGGAAGATCACCCCAATCTCGGTCACCCGGCGCGGCAGCCGCTTGCCAGTACGCAGGTAAAACGGAACCCCAGCCCACCGCCGAGTCTCTACCCCGAGCTGCACCGCCGCGTAGGTCTCAGTGGTCGAGTCGGCCGACACGCCCTTCTCCTGCCGGTAGCCGTTGACCCGTTCGCCGGCCAGCCAGCCCTGCTCGTACTGGCCGCGGATCGCGTACGACGCCAGGTCGCTGGGCAGCGAGATGGCCCGCAGCACCTTCAGCTTTTCGGTCCGGATCGCATCCGCAGTGAACTCCACCGGCTCCTCCATCGCGGTCATCGCGAGCAGTTGGAGCAGGTGGTTTTGCAGTACGTCCCGGGCTGCCCCGGTATCGTCGTAAAACCCGGCCCGGCTGCCGATACCCACATCCTCGGCCATGGTGATCTGGACCGAGTCCACGTAGTTGGAGTTCCATACCGGCTCGAAGAGCATGTTGGCGAATCGCAACGCCAGCACGTTCTGGACGGTCTCCTTGCCCAGGTAGTGGTCGATCCGGAACACGTCGCTCGGCGTGAATACCTCATCGACCAGCCCGTTCAACTCCCGGCTGGAGGCTAGGTCATGGCCAAATGGTTTCTCGACCACCACCCGGCGCCAGCCGCCGGAGCGTTTGTTGTCGGCCATCCCGGTGCGTTCGAGCTGCTTGAGCACAATCGGGAACAGGGTCGGCGGGATGGACAGGTAGAAGGCCGCGTTGCCCTTGATGCCGTGGCTGTCCCGCAGCCCGTCCAGAGTGGCCGCCAGGGTGTCGAACGCGGCGTCGTCGTCGAACGAGCCGGGTACGAACTTCACGTTGCCGACCAGCCGGCGCCACACGTCCTCCCGCCACGGAGTACGCGCGTGCTCTTGGGCGGCCTTGCGGGCCATGTCCTCAAACTCGCCGTGATCCCAGTCTCGCCGGGCGAAGCCGAGCAGGACGAAGTCGGTCGGCAGCAGGCTGCGGTTGGCCAGGTCGTACACCGCTGGGATGAGCTTCTTACGGGCCAGGTCGCCGGTTACCCCGAAGACCACCAGCGCGCACGGCTCGGGGACCCGGGGTAGCCGACGGTCCCGCGGATCACGCAGCGGATTGCCCTGGTCCATCCTGCCCCGACCGGCGCTTGATCTGGATCTGGCTGTCGCGTTCACCTGTTCGGTCCTTCCGTGCCGCATCCAGTCCGACCGAGCCGGTGCGCGGTCGGTCACAATCACAATCAGCCTACGGTGGCGGATGCGGGTCGAGATTTCGAGGGATTACTGTCTGCACGACAACGCTCACCAGTGCGAGGAGACCGCCGGCGTGATCGATATCATCGCCACCCAGGAGTGGAAGGCGTTGCTGGCCCACCAGCAGGAGCTGGCCACACTGCACCTACGGGAACTGTTCGAGGCCGATGCTGGGCGGCCGGCCCGGTTCACCCTGCAGGTCGGTGACCTGCTGGTGGACTACTCCAAGCAGCGGGTTGTCGAGGAGACCTTGCAGTTGCTGGTCGTGCTGGCCCGGCGGGTCGGGGTACCCGAGCAGATCGAGGCGATGTTCAGCGGCCAGCACATCAACACCAGCGAGGACCGTGCGGTGCTGCACCCGGCGCTGCGGCTGCCCCGCGACGCGACGCTGGTCGTGGACGGGCAGGACGTCGTCGCGGCGGTGCACGCGGTCCTCGACGCGATGGGCGAGTTCACCGACCGGCTCCGGTCTGGGGCCTGGACCGGGGCGACCGGCAGCCGGATCCGGACCGTGGTCAACATCGGGATTGGCGGGTCCGACCTCGGGCCGGCGATGGCCTACCAGGCCCTGCGCCCGTACGCGGACGCGGGCATCCAGTGCCGGTTCGTCTCCAACCTCGACCCGACTGACCTGCGGCAGAACACCGCGGACCTGGACCCGGCTGAGACGCTGTTCGTCGTCTGCTCCAAGACCTTCACCACGCTGGAGACGCTGACCAACGCGACGGCCGCGAAGCGGTGGCTGCTGGCCGGCCTGGGTGCCGGTGAGGAGGCGGTCGCCAAGCATTTCGTCGCGGTTTCCACCAACGCTGAGCGGGTCAGCGAGTTCGGGATCAGCACCGATTCGATGTTCGGGTTCTGGGACTGGGTCGGCGGTCGGTACTCGGTCGACTCGGCGGTCGGCCTGTCGTTGATGTGTGCCATCGGCCGGGACCGGTTCAGCGAGTTCCTGGCTGGCTTCCGTACCGTTGATGAGCATTTCCGCAGTACGCCGCTGGAAACGAATGCGGCTGCTGTGCTCGGGTTGCTCGGCGTGTGGTACGGCGACTTTTTCGGCGCCCAGTCCAAGGCGGTGCTCCCGTACAGCACCTACCTGGGGCGCTTTCCCGCGTACTTGCAGCAGCTCACGATGGAGAGCAACGGCAAGTCAGTGCGGACCGATGGCAGCCCGGTGGTCGCCCCGACCGGGGAGATTTACTGGGGCGAGCCGGGCACAAATGGCCAGCACGCGTTCTACCAACTGCTGCACCAGGGGACCTGGCTGGTGCCGGCCGATTTCATCGGGTTCGCTGAACCGGCGCACGACCTGCCCGGCATGGCCGGCGGGGATGGCATGCACGACCTGCTGATGGCGAACTTCTTCGCTCAGCCAGCGGTGCTGGCGTTTGGTCAGACCGCCGAGGAGATCGCCGCAACCGGCGTCCTGGCTGAGGTCGTGCCGCACAAGGTGATGCCCGGCAACCGGCCAAGCACCACTATCCTGGCGCCGCGGCTGACCCCGTCGGTGCTGGGGCAACTCATCGCGCTGTACGAGCACGCGGTGTTCACCGAGGGTGCGGTCTGGGGAATCAACTCCTTTGACCAGTGGGGGGTCGAACTCGGCAAGGCGACCGCCCGCAAGCTGGCCCCCCTACTGACCAGCGAGCAGCCCACCGAGTCCGCGATCGATCCGTCGACCGCACAGCTCGTTCGCCGGTACCGGCAGTTGCGCGGCCGACCGACCGACTAGCGCTTCCCGGTACGGGCAGCGTCGAGCTGGCCCTGGACCGAGTCCAGCAGGTCGGTCCAGGAGTCGGCGAACTTCTGCACTCCCTCCTTCTCCAGCACGGCAACAACGTCGTCGTAACCGATGCCCAGCGCTTCCAGCCGGTCGAAGACGGTACGAGCCTCGGCGTAGGTTCCGCGTACCGTGTCGCCGCGTAGCTCGCCGTGGTCGGCCATCGCGTCGATGGTGACCTCCGGCATGGTGTTCACGGTGCCGGGCGCCACCAGCTCCACGACGTACCGGGTGTCCTCGTACGCCGGGTCCTTAGTGGAGGTAGAGGCCCACAGCGGGCGCTGCGGGGTGGCCCCGGCGGCGGCCAGCTCCTGCCAGCGCGGGCTGCCGAACTTCCGCTCGTACCGCTCGTAGGCCAGCCGGGCGTTGGCGATCGCGGCCTGCCCGCGCACCGCCCTCGCCTCCTCGCTGTCCAGCTTGTCCAGCCGCTTGTCCACCTCAGAGTCCACCCGGGACACGAAGAAGGACGCCACCGAGCCGAGCCGGGACAGGTCGTGACCGCGCTGCTTGGCCTGCTCCAACCCGTCGAAGAAGGCGTCCATCACGGCGTCGTACCGGTCCAGACCGAAGATCAACGTGACGTTCACGCTGATCCCCTCGGCCAGCGTGGCAGTGATCGCTGGCAGACCCTCCTGGGTGGCCGGGATCTTGATGTACAGGTTCGGCCGGTCCACCATCCACCACAGCACCTTGGCTTCGGCGGTGGTCCTTGAGGCGTCGTACGCGATCCGCGGGTCGACCTCCAGCGACACCCGGCCGTCCACCCCGCCGGTACCGTCATAGACAGGGCGCAGCACGTCACAGGCCCACCGGATGTCGTACGTCGTGATCTCCCGGACCGCCTCCGCCACGGTGGCCTCACGCCGGGCTAGGTCGCCAAGCTGCTGGTTGTAGGCGTCGCCCTTTTCCAGCGCCTTGGCGAAGATTGTCGGGTTGCTGGTCACGCCGACCACGTGCTTGTCGCGGATCAATTCCGCCAGGCCACCGCTGGTCAGCCGCTCCCGGCTGATGTCGTCCAGCCAGACGGCAACACCGGCGGCGGACAGATCGGCAAGGACGTCACTCATCTTTTCCTCCTCAGGTACCGGTGGTCGAGCCGCGGATTGCGCCGACCCGGTCCAGGCTGGCGTGTACGGCGGCGACCACCGTGTCCGGGGTGAACCCGAACTGTTCGAACAACACCGAGAACGCCGCGCTGGCGCCGAAATGCTCCAGGCTCACGGTCTCACCGGCCTCGCCGACGAACTCCCGCCAGCCCTGCGCCACCCCGGCCTCCACGCTGACCCGGACCGATACATCCGGCGGCAGCACCTGTTGGCGGTAGGCGGCGTCCTGGGCGTGGAACCACTCCACGCACGGCATGGATACCACCCGGGTCGGGGTGCCCTCGGCTTCCAGCCGCTCCCGGGCGGTCACGCAGAGCTGCACCTCCGAGCCAGTGCCGATCAAGATCGCATGAGGGGTCCCACCGGACGCCTCGACCAGCACGTACCCGCCCTTGGCCACGTCGTCGGCCGAGCCGAAGTCGGTGCGGTCGAAGGTCGGTACGTTCTGCCGGGTCAGGCACAGCCCGGCCGGCCGGTCGGTGTGTTCCAGTATGGTTCGCCAGGCCACCACGGTCTCATTGGCGTCGGCCGGCCGGACCACATCCAGACCCGGAACGGCCCGCAGCGAGGCAAGTTGCTCGACCGGCTGGTGGGTTGGGCCGTCTTCGCCGAGCCCGATCGAGTCGTGCGTCCAGACGTAGGTCACCGGCAGCTTCATCAGCGCGGCCAGCCGGACCGCCGGCCGCATGTAGTCGCTGAAGATCAGGAACGTCCCGCCGTACGGCCGGGTGCCGCCGTGCAGCACGATCCCGTTCAGGATCGCCCCCATGCCGTGCTCGCGGACCCCGAAGTGCAGGATCCGGCCGTACGGGCCGCCCTGCCACTCTTTGGTCTGATGCTCGGTCGGGACGAAGGACGGCTCACCCTTCATGGCGGTGTTGTTGGACTCGGCTAGGTCCGCCGAGCCGCCCCACAGCTCGGGCAGCACCCCGGCCAGCGCGTTCAGCACCGCACCGGACGCCTTGCGGGTGGCCATCCCCTTGGGATCCGGGTCAAAGCTGGGTAGCTTGTCCGCCCAACCGTCCGGTAGCCGGCGGGTCGACAACCGGTCCAGCAACGCGCTGCGCTCGGGGTGGGCAGCGACCCACTTGTCGAACTCCTGCTGCCACTCGGCATGAGCCGCCCGGCTGCGCTCGACCACCTCCCGAGCGTGCTCAAGCACCCCCTCAGGCACCTCGAAGTCTTGCTTCGGGTCGCGGCCGAGCAGCTCCTTGGTGGCCGCCACCTCCTCGGCGCCCAACGCGCTGCCGTGCGCCGGCCCGGTGTTCTGCGCGTTCGGGGCTGGCCACGCGATGATCGTACGCAGCGAGATGAACGACGGTCGCCCGGTCTCCGCCCGGGCCGCCGCCAGCGCCGCCTCCAGCCCGGCCACGTCCTCGCAGTACGTGCCGCCCGCGGTCCAGTCCAGCCGCTGCACATGCCAGCCGTACGCCTCGTACCGGGCGGCCACGTCCTCGGACTTGGCCACCGCGGTGTCGTCCTCGATGGAGATGTGGTTGTTGTCGTAGATCACCACGAGGTTACCGAGCTGCTGGTGGCCGGCCAGCGCGCTGACCTCGTGGCTGATGCCCTCCTCGACGTCCCCGTCAGAGACGATCACCCAGATATAGTGGTCGAACGGGCTGGTCCCGGGCGCCGCGTCAGGATCAAGCAGGCCGCGCTCGCGGCGGGCCGCCATGGCCATCCCGACCGCATTGCCGATGCCCTGGCCGAGCGGACCGGTGGTGGTCTCCACCCCGGCGGTGTGTTTGTACTCGGGATGTCCAGGGGTCAGCGAGCCCCAGGTGCGCAGCGCCTTCAGGTCGTCCAACTGCAGGCCGTAGCCGGACAGGTAGAGCTGGATGTACTGGGTCAGGCTGGAGTGGCCGCACGACAGCACGAACCGGTCCCGACCGGTCCAGCCCGGGTCGGCCGGGTCGTGGCGCATCGTGCGCTGGTAGAGCAGGTACG